>Ga0304730_1000012_pt1 | contig 268094 bp, 216 predicted proteins | sample M_130628_MF_Meta_FD_190474 | JGI IMG/M metagenome (GOLD analysis project Ga0304730, IMG submission 190474) | Freshwater microbial communities from Lake Montjoie, Canada to study carbon cycling - M_130628_MF_MetaG (v2) (version 2) | ecosystem: Environmental > Aquatic > Freshwater > Lake...
TGAACTTGGACTTACTGAAGCAGACCCACCTGTGTAAGCATACGTTGATGCGCCTGATGGAATCATTGTGAACGAAGACCCATTACAGATTGAGCCTGAGTTAACCGCTACGCTTGGTAGGGCGTTTACCGAAACAGTATATACACTTGAATTACCTGAACAACCATTTGATGATGTTCCTACAACTGAATACGTTGTGGTAACACTTGGTGTAACAAGGATACTTGATGTTGTACCACCGGTTGACCATGCAAAACTACTTACTGCAACAGTGTTTGATAAAATCGGAGCTGTGGAAGGTATTTGCCAAGTTGGACCATTCGTTAAAGTAAGTGTATTCACTCCGATTGAATTATTTGCCGTTGTTGTACCTGAATATTCATTGAACTGATAATAAACCATTAAACCTGCTGAAGAACTTGGAACACTTACACTATAAGTAGATGCGATTTGTGGTTGTGTTCTAGCAATGTTCCAAACACGAACTTCATCCATATTTCCTTTCCAATAACCATTATATCCATTTCCTAAATACAATTTATTTGCATTAGTTTGTAACGCTAAACCTCCATTGTAAGTGGTGATAAGCGATCCATTTAAATACAATTTATAAACACTGCTCGAATAAGATAAGGCTATGTGATTCCATGAATTTAAAACCAATGGAACGCTTAAATTATAACCAGCATTAACATATACATCCATTGTGGACGAATTTTGTTGAAAAAGCGCAAATGGTGCACCATCTCCAAGGTTATTAGCCCACTGCATGATACCTTTTGCAGATTGAGCTACAGCATCTGGTTTAATATAAGCTTCTATTGTAAATTCTGTTAAGGTTGTTCCTGATACGTTTCCGATTAAATAATCATCAACACCATCTAAAATAACCGCATTACTTGGACCTGATGCAGTTGAGGTACTTGCTGATAAAGTAGCTGTGTTTCCTGCGCAGATGGTTGAAGTACCTAATACGTTTAATGAGGGTGACGGATTGACTGTTACAGAACTAATTGCTGTGTTAGTGCAACCTAACGCACTGGTCCCTGTTACGGTATAGTTAGTATTACTTGTTGGGGTAACATTAGCTGAACCTCCTGTATAAACATAAGTAGATGCACCTGATGGAATCATAGTGAACGAAGACCCGTTACAAATAGATCCTGAATTAACAGCTACAGTAGGATTAGCATTAACTGTTACAGTTGAAATGGCTGTATTTGAACAGCCTGCAATTGTTCCAGTGACTGTATAAGATGAGCTAGAACTTGGACTTACCAATGCAGAGCCACTTGAATATACATAGCTTGTTGCACCTGATGGAATCATGGTAAATGATGAACCATTACAAATTGAACCTGAATTAACTGCTACGGTTGGAATTGGAGAAACTGTTAAAGTATAAAGACTAGAATTAGAAACACAACTTAAAGAAGAAGTAACTGAAACCGAATAGTTTGCATTTGTACTAGGACTAACAATAATGCTCGATGTGGTTGCTCCATTTGACCAAAGAAAAGATCCAACTGCAGGAGCAAAACCAGCATAACTAATTATAATTATTCCAGAAGATCCTCTTCCAGCATTTGGACTAGAACCAGTTGAAGGTCCACCTCCTCCGCCAGAACCTCTATTAGGAAGAGCATCTTGGCCATTTACTAAAGGTGATGAAGTTCCACCATTTCCACCACCGTGAGTTCCTAGACCAACAATAGATCCGGGATATTGACCGCCACCACCGCCGCCGCCGTAAAATACACCATTAATAATACTTGCAACTCCAATACCACCAGTACCAGGAGTTGAACTTGTTGCATTCTGACCTACCCCACCAGAACCACCTCCTCCTCCACAACTCAATCCACCCCAAGCATTACCACCAGCAAAACCACCATTTCCGATATTTCCGGCATTATAATCATAAGAACCGCCACCACCGTTCCATCCAACATTTAAACCCGGGCCGCCACCATTTCTACCTCTTCCTCCATTTCCTCCAATTGCTGTAATTGTACCACTAGATCCTCCGTAAAAAATAGTTGATCCTCCATTTTGTCCAAACCAATTAAATCCACCTGGATAACCAGTTTGTGATGCAATATTTAAATTTAAAATTTGACCTGGAGTAACTGAGTAATTCGAAAGATTAATAACTTGGCCACCGCCACCGCCACCGCCAACATCACCGCCGCCGCCGCCACCGCCGCCGACAACCGTAACTGAAAGTGAATTAACTCCGGATGGAACTGTCCATGTAGACGCTCCGGATGTTGTAAATGTTACAACTGTTGGAGTTCCACCACCTGAAGCCATTGGTGTTAAAGTAGCTGAATTACCGATACAAACTGAAGACAAACCAGAAATAATAATATTTGAAGTAGGACAGACAGTTAATGAATTAACAACACCATTATAAATTTTTACATAATTTACTCTGCCTGCTGGCGAATATTCTCCACCCCCATCATCATGAAATAAACGAATTCTTCTATTTAGACCTACCGTATTAAATGTTGCTATTGATGAGGCATCAGTGAATGTAAATTGAGATTGAAGAGTCCCTAAAGCAAAAACAGATGCTTGACATGATTGAGTAGACCCATTTCTAGTCAACAAAATTGTATATAACACGTTAGGAGCAAATGTGAAAGTTCCAGTAGCAACAGGATAAAACTGAAGCAAGTTATTTAGCAAATATAATCCATCATCAGCTCCCTGATTTTTAAAATCAATTATTTTTCTATACCCACCAATGTCGCTAAAGGAAAATTCTAATTCAATGGAGTAATTTGTAAAAGTAAAGGCTGATGAAGGAACATCAATAATAATTCCGCCTCCAGGACTTGAAGCGGCAGTAAAACTGAGAATTCCACTAGAATAACTAGTAGCCGAATTATTATACAAAGAGCAAGTTGATACGGCTAGATTATCATTTAAGTTACCATTAAAATCGAATTGACTTACAAGTGTTTGAGAATTTAAGTTGTTTATAGCAGTCATCAAGACTCCTAATACAAAAACTGTAAATTTTGTTTTAATTATTTTCATTTTTACATTATTTTATGATTTGTAAAATTAAATAAAAAAACAAACAAAAATTTCTATTTGCGGTAAATAAGCGTAATCAGTCGGGGAATAATTGAAAAATAATATTTTCCTAATAATTAATAAACATATAAAGTATGTTTTAAACTTTTTAAATAATAAAATTGACTAAATCTAAAGCATCATTTGAAGATTATTTTCTTTCAGATTTATAGACTATTTAATAGGATGTCTAAATTATTCAATAAAAATAAATAATTTGTCAACTAATTTAAAATTTTTAAAATAAACTAATTTCATTTTTGCCGTATTGCAAAAATTCTACTTTCCTCACAATTTTTAATCGATGAGAGAAAATTATTTTTTATTCCTTCTGTTTTTTTCTTTGATGATTAAACCTAACTCTCTTCCGGTTTGCCCTTTAACAGATGTGTTTTCTTGAGCTCTACGAATTAAATAAGGTAATACTTCTTTTACTGGACCATAAGGAACATACTTAGAAACGTTGTAACCTGCAATTGCTAGGTTGTAACTAATGTGATCACTCATACCCAATAATTGAGAAAAATAAATTCGTTTATCATGGCTAGAAACTGCGTATTTATTCATTAATTCAACTAAATATAAGCTACTCTTCTCATTATGAGTTCCAGCACATAAACCCATCACGTCAATATTTTTAATACATTCTAATACAGCTAAATTATAATCGATATCTGAACTCTCTTTATCTTTGTGAATCGGAGAATCGTATTTATTTACAACGGCACGCTCACGTTCTTTTTCCATATAAGCTCCACGAACTAATTTAGCTCCTACATGAATGTGATGTTGTTTGGCATTAGCAATGGTGGTTTTTAAATATTCTAATCTATCATGTCTATACATTTGAAATGTATTATAAACAATGGCTTTGTCTTTATTAAACAACAACATATTTGAATTAGCTAAATCATCAATGGCTGGCTGAATCCAACTTTCTTCAGCATCAATAAAAATAGCTTGATTTGCTTTAAATGCTTCTTCGCAAATTAAATGAACACGCTGCTGAACGCGCTCAAATTCTTTTGTTTCGCTATCAGACAAAGATTCTTTAGCGCTAACTTTTATCAATAAATCAAAGCGAGCTAATCCCGTTACTTTAAAAACACAAAACGGAATATGTTCATTGTGTTTAGCTTTATGAATGGTTTCGATGGTTTCTTTCAAACACGCATCAAAATCTTTTTCACTTTCTTTTCCTTCTACACTGTAATCCAATATTGTTCCAATGTGATACTTGCCTAATTCGGCTATGGTTTTATCGCACTCTTCAATATTTTCACCGCCAACAAACTGCTTAAAAATAGTTGATTTAATTAATCCTTTAAATCCAATATTCAAACCTAATGGTGCCAACTTTGCCGAAACATTTACCAATGAAGGGTTTCCAACCATTTTAAATAACCAATATGAGCGATTTAAATCAAAGTTTGTTTTGCCTTTAAAAGCATTTTCGGTGTTATCAAAAGAAATCATAGTTTCTAGTTTAGTTTTAAGACTGTGAATTTAAGGAAAGTTTTGGAAGTTTTGAAAGGTTAATAGTTCGCAAACTGATAAAAATAATATTACTTTTGTGTATGCTTGTAGCCGATTTAATAACTGATGAAATTCCTCCATTAAAACTAACTGATTCCATTGAATTAGCATTAGATTGGATGGAACAATTTAAAGTTTCCCATTTAGCTGTTGTAAAAGGTAAAGAACTCATTGGCTTAGTTTCCGAACATGATTTGATAGATTATCAAAATCCTGAAGAATCTATTGAACAATTAAAAACCCCATTACTTAAACCTATTATTCATAATTACCAACACACGTATGATTTATTAAAGTTAATGATGTCTTTCAACCTAACACTAATACCAGTTTTAGATGACAAAGAACTTTACAAAGGTTGTATTACATTAAAAGGTTTGTTACAAAATATTTCCACCATGGCTTCTGTTCAAGATCCAGGTGGTGTCATTGTGTTAGAAGTAAATCAAGTTGATTATTCATTAGCGCAAATTTCAAGTATCATTGAAGGTAATGATGCGAAAATTTTAAGTTGCCATGTTTCTTCCCTACCCGATAGCACAAAAGTTGAAGTGACATTAAAAATAAATGTAGAAGACCTGTCTCGCATTTTACAAACGTTTAATCGTTATAATTATTTAGTTAAAGCATCCTTTCAGCACACAGATTTTAGTGTTGGCATTAAGAATAAACTAGATGAATTTTTACATTTTCTAAATATTTAATAAAAACAAGAAATGACAATAGCTGTTTATGCGCGAAATACAAAAGATAATTTTTCGAGTTACCTCGAACAATTAATTGTATTAGCTGAAATTGAAAACTTCAAAATTGTTATTTATAAACCCTATTTAGATTTTTTAAATCAAACTTCAAATTTACCTTATGTTCTAAAATGCTTTTCAACATCTGAAGAATTAATTGCAACAACTGATATTGTAATTTCTTTAGGAGGTGATGGCACCATGCTTGAAACACTTGCTTTTGTTAGAAAATCTGGAATACCAGTTTTAGGAGTCAACACAGGTCGATTAGGTTTTTTAGCCGCTGTTTATAAAGAAGATTTTGCACTAGCTCTTCAACTATTAACAAAAGAAAAATATACCTTAGATAAAAGAGAATTAATTGTTTTAGAAAATAAACAATCCGAATTCAATAATTTAAACTACGCCTTAAACGAATTCACCATCCATAAGAAAGAATCAAGTGCTATGATCAACATCGATACATTTGTTGATGGTGTTTTTTTAAATTCCTATTTTGCTGATGGATTAATTGTATCTACACCAACAGGTTCAACGGCTTATTCATTAAGTTGTGGTGGACCTATTATGGTTCCTGATTCTGAAAATTTTATTATTACACCAATTGCTCCGCATAATTTAAATGTTAGACCTATCATTATTTCTAATCATAAAACATTGAGTTTTAAAGTAAGTGGTCGTAGTGAAAGTTTTAACGCTTCTTTAGATTCGCGCTCAATTACCTTAAAAAACAATTCAGAACTAGTAATTAAAAAAGCTGATTTTAAATTCAATTTAATCAATTTAGAAGGACAACATTTCTTTGAAACCCTCCGAAATAAATTACTTTGGGGTATAGACAAAAGACACTAATCGTGTTATCTTATTTTTAATTTTCAAAAAAAACAAAACCTTATATCTAAAGGTTTCGTATATTTACAAAAAACAGGTTCGTTTCATCGCTCTTAATTTTAAGGGAGGAAAGTCCGGGCAACACAGAGCAATATGCCATTTGAAAAAGTGGGTACGTCAATAGGAATATAACGTAACAGATAGTGTCGCAGAAAACCAGGTAGCCTTAAGCAATTAAGGTCATAGTGAAAATGTGAGGTAAGAGCTCACATGCGTAGTTAGTAATAATTACACAGGACAAACCTCTTATGTTGTAAGGCCATGTAAACTTTAATTTTGTGGCTGCTCGCTGCAATAACTTCGGTTATATTAAAGAGGGTAGGCTGCATAGATAAATGATGAAAGTTCTGCTTGCAGAAAACAGAACCCGGCTTATAGAACCTGTTTTTTATTTTTACCATTAGTAGGTAGGACAACTATATTACAACGCATGGATTTTGAAGTAAGCCATTACAATCTATTATCAAATTACAATTTATTTGTACTTTTTGGATTAGCAATTACTGCTTTTATTTCAGGCTTTATTGATGCTGTGGTAGGTGGAGGTGGCTTAATTCAAATTCCTTATTTACTTATCTCATTTCCAAAAATGCCTTTACCAATGATGTTTGGCACCAATAAAATTGCAGCTCTTGCAGGTACATCCATTGCTGCCTTTAAGTACGCGAAAAAAATAACGTTTAATTTTAGATTGCTGTTTATCATTTCATTGAGTTGTTTTATTGCTTCTTATTTTGGAGCAAAAATTGTAAGTCGCATTGATGCTAGTTTATTAAAACCAATTATTCTTGTTGCATTAATTGTTATAGCCGTTTATACTTTTTTAAAAAAGAATTTGGGCTCAGTTGAAACAAAAATATTATCACTAAAAAAACAAATGATTTACGGATCAGGAATCGGTCTAACGGTTGGCTTTTACGATGGATTCTTCGGCCCTGGAACTGGGAGCTTTTTTGTTTTAGGATTTGTCATCATATTAGGATTCGACTTTTTGAAAGCATCTGCCTATTCTAAAATAGTTAATTGTGTTACCAATATATCAGCCCTTACTGTATTTATAAATCAAGGTAATTACATTTTACCTTTAGCGATATTATTAGCTATATTTAATGTGACAGGTAGTTTTTTTGGTAGTTCTTTAGCCTTAAAAAATGGGAATGGATTTGTTAGGGTGTTTTTTTTAATGATCGTTTCAGTGATGATATTAAAATATGGATATGATATTTTATCTGTTTATAGTTAAGATTCATTAAACAATTTTTCTACACTAAACATTTCATCACGTAATCGAGCAGCCTCCATAAAATCCATTTCTTTAGAGGCACGTAGCATGGCAGTTTTAAGCTTAGTCATTTGTTTTTTCAATTCATCCTTACTCATGTATTTAACAACAGGATCTGCAGCAGCCGTATAACTACCATTATCAATATAGGTCATCACCAATTTTCCATTATAACTGACTTCAATACCATGATCATGCGGTTGACTTATCGCTTTTTTTCCTGCCTGTTTTGGAGTAATTCCATTCTTATAATTGTACTCAATTTGTTTTTTTCTTCTACGTTCAGTTTCATTAATGGTTATTTGCATACTGTCAGTCATTTTATCAGCATACATGATAACTCTGCCATTCACGTTACGCGCCGCCCTACCCGATGTTTGAACTAAACTTCTTACATTTCTTAAAAAACCTTCTTTATCAGCGTCTAAAATACAAACCAACGACACTTCTGGTAAATCTAACCCTTCTCGTAATAAATTAATTCCGATTAAAACATCAAACATACCAACACGTAATTGACGCAAAATTTCAATACGTTCTAATGTATCAACTTCGCTATGAATATAACGACACCGAATTTTTAATTTCGTTAAATATTTTGACAACTCTTCTGCCATGCGTTTTGTAAGCGTCGTTACTAAAACACGCTCATCTTTCTCAACTGTTTTATTAATCTCATCCAACAAATCATCAACCTGATTGGCACTCGGTCGCACTTCAATAATTGGATCTAAAATGCCTGTCGGGCGAACTAATTGTTCAACGATAACACCTTCCGCTTTTTCTAATTCATACTCTGCTGGCGTTGCTGAAATATAGATGGCTTGATTAATTAAGTCCTCAAATTCTTCAAATTTGAGCGGACGATTATCAAAAGCAGATGGTAATCTAAAACCGTATTCGACTAAATTTTGTTTACGAGAATAATCTCCACCAAACATCGCTCTAATTTGAGGAATGGTAGCATGACTTTCATCAATCATAATGACGTAATCATCCGGGAAATAATCCATCAAACAAAAAGGACGCGTACCAGGTTGTCTGCCATCCATGTATCGTGAATAATTTTCTATCCCACTACAATATCCTAATTCACGCATCATTTCCAAATCGTAATTCACACGTTCCTCGATACGCTTAGCTTCTAACTCTTTATTTTGAGACTTTAGAAAGGCAACATGTTTAACTAAATCTTCTTGAATGAGTATCATTGCTTTCTCTAACGTATCGGGAGCTGTTACAAAAATATTAGCAGGATAAATAGTGAAGGCATCAAACTGTTTAATAATCGATCCATTTTTATCATCAAAGGTTTCTATGGATTCAATTTCATCGCCAAAAAAACAAATTCTAACACTATAATCTGCATACGACAAACTAATATCAACCGTATCGCCTTTTACTCTAAAGGTGCTACGCTTAAATTCTTCCGTTGTTCGAGAATATAAAGCATTGACTAATTGATGAAGAAATTTATTACGAGAAATAACTTGTCCAACTGAAATACTGATAATGGTTGATTTAAAATCTGTAGGATTCCCCATACCGTATATACAAGAAACAGAGCAAACAACAATCACGTCTCTCCTACCCGATAATAATGCAGATGTAGCGCTTAATCGTAATTTTTCAATTTCGTCATTTATCTGTAAATCTTTTTCAATATAAGTTCCAGTCGTTGGTAAAAAAGCCTCTGGTTGATAATAATCATAATAACTAACAAAATATTCAACTGCATTATCAGGAAAAAACTGTTTGAACTCACTGTATAATTGTGCCGCTAATGTTTTATTATGACTCAAGATAAGCGTTGGCTTATTTAATTGCTGAATCACATTAGCAGCTGTAAACGTTTTTCCTGAGCCTGTTACACCAAGTAATACTTGATGTTTTGTTTCATGTTGCAAACCTTCAACCAATTGCTTAATAGCATTTGGTTGATCGCCCGTGGGTTGAAATTCAGATATAAGTTTAAATGACACGGTATAAAGATACTGTATAAATGATTAAACTAATATAACCATCCAAACTAAAAAAATTATCCTTTAATATTTCTCATAATTTCGTCTAGTTGCGCCATATCCTTACAACGCACTTCACGTGCTTTTGAACCCTCAAATTGTCCAATAATACCTGCTGCTTCTAACTGATCTACAATTCTACCTGCGCGGTTATAACCCAATTTTAATTTACGTTGTAAGAATGAGGCTGAACCCTGTTGAAACTGAACAACTAATTTCGCTGCATCATCAAACATTTTATCACGTTCGCTTAAATCAATTTGTTCTTTCCCGCCTTCACCATCTTCACCAACGTATTCTGGTAATAAAAAAGCAGAAGGGTAAGCTCTTTGCGAACCAATGAATTCAGTAATTTTTTCAGCCTCAGGTGTATCAACAAATGCACACTGAATACGAATTAAATCATTACCAGTACTCAATAACATATCACCTCGTCCAATTAATTGTTCGGCACCACCAGCATCTAAGATGGTTCGAGAATCAATTTTACTGGTAACCCTAAAGGCAATACGTGCAGGGAAATTGGCTTTAATAGTTCCTGTAATAATGTTTACCGACGGACGTTGTGTTGCAATAATTAAATGTATTCCAATCGCTCTAGCTAATTGAGCCAAACGTGCAATTGGTGTTTCAACTTCTTTTCCAGCAGTCATAATTAAATCAGCAAACTCATCCACAACCAAAACGATGTATGGTAAATATTTATGTCCTTCGTTTGGATTTAACTTACGATTAATGAATTTAACGTTGTACTCTTTAATATTACGAACTTGGGCATCTTGTAATAAGGCATAACGGTTATCCATTTCAATACACAACGAATTTAATGTATGAATAACCTTTGTGTTATCTGTAATAATAGCTTCTTCTGAGTTTGGAAGTTTTGCTAAAAAATGACGTTCAATTTTATTAAACAAGGTTAACTCTACTTTTTTAGGATCAACCAAAACAAATTTAATTTGAGCAGGGTGTTTTTTGTATAGCAACGAAACTAAAATAGCATTTAAACCAACGGACTTTCCTTGCCCTGTAGCTCCAGCCATTAATAAGTGAGGCATTTTTGCTAAATCAGCGATGAATATTTCGTTATTAATGGTTTTACCTAATGCAATTGGTAAATCGTGTGTGGTGTTTTGAAATTTTTCGGAAGCAATGATGTTTCTCATCGGGACCATTTCTGGTGTTTGATTCGGAACTTCAATACCAATGGTTCCACGTCCTGGAATTGGAGCAATAATACGAATACCTAGAGCTGCTAAACTTAATGCAATATCATCTTCTAAGTTTTTAATTTTAGAAATACGCACACCTGGCGCAGGTACAATTTCATACAATGTAACGGTTGGACCAACCGTTGCTGAAATACGTTCAATTTCTATTCCATAATTTTTAAGTGTTTTTACAATTCTATCTTTATTGGCAACAAGCTCTTCATTATTTACTTTTCCATTACCAGTTCCATAATCAATGAGCAACTCAGGACTTGGAAATTGATAATGACCTAAATCAAGTGTTGGATCGTATTGCCCAAACTCTTCAACTAACATAGCCGCTTTAATTTCATCGTCTAATGTTATTTGATTGATTTGAGGTTCTTCTTTTGCAAACTCAGGCTCTGTGACTAATTCATCAGCGCTCGGATTTACAATTTCAAATTCTAAGTCTTTTTTCATCACTTGTTCAGACTCAATGGGCAGAATATCAAAATCAACACTTTCCGATTCTTCACTAACGGTTTCTTGCTTGTCCAGATCTTGAATTTCATACTCTAAAACGGGCTCAGAATTTTTAGTAATAACTTCATAAATAAAAGGGTCGTCTACTTCATCGTCAGTTATTACTTTTTCTTTCGTTGAATCGTAAACTGTGGTTGCGTGAGGGTTGATTGTATTATGATACGTTTCATTTAATTCACCTTCAATCTTGTCTTCGTTATCTAATGAAGGAATTACATCTTTTTTAATTTTAAAGGACATGTTAATACTTAAAACTAAAAACGCCAACATTGCAAACACAATCACTGCAATTGTTCCGAAAGCACCAACGTAATTAGTTATTTCTTGGCTCCAGATATAACCATATCCTCCACCCAAATAAAATAATTTATCATGAAATACGAATGACAAGGTAACGCTCAACCATACCATGATAAATAACCATTTAGCATTAAACAAAGAAGGTTTTGAAAATTGTTTTCCTATTAACTTTTGAACGCCATAAATAACTAAAACTGGCACTAAAATAAACGAAGATACTCCAAACCATTTGTACATAAATAAATGAGAAGCGAGCGCTCCAAACTTACCTAACCAATTATAGACCTTAACATCAGGAGCAAAAAAATTTGATAAATCCGCTACTTTATCTTGATCCAAATGATTATTACCTTGATGCCAAATAACAATATATGAAATACAAGAAATTAAAATAAAAACACCACTTGCGATAAGTAATAATCCGATAAGTTTTTGGGTACGTTCGTTTTGATAAATTTCAAGGAACTTTTGCCAACGTTCTCTATATGTTAAACTAGGTTCGGTATTTTCTTTTTTTGATTCTACTTTCTTTTGCGAATCAGCTTTAGAAACTTTTGATTTATTTTTTGTGCTTGAAGTAATTGTTTCTTCAATATCGTTTTTATTAACTGTATGATTTTCAATTACAGTTTCATCAACGGGTTTTTCTCTGAATTTATTTTTTGCTATTGCCATGCTTATATCTAATAAATTTAAAGCAAAGGCTCAACTGAAAATAGGTTAATTAGAAATGTTTTAAACTTTGTAATGTTTAAAATAGACTATAGATAACCCTGATATTTTAAGATTCAATTGGATTTTTAATTGTCGGAAAAGTAACAAAAGGATTTCTATTACAATTAAAACTTAATTAAAACTGTAATGCCCTAGCCCCGATTGCAGCGACATCCTTTTTACCTTTTCTTCAAAGGCAAAAAGATATAGCGGAAAGCGGGGAAAAGCTTCAAAAAAACTAAATAACAGGAAAAGATTCAATGACATCAATGCCCACAAAACCATCTTCGGTTAAAGCATTTGGAGTAACGATTGTTAATTTATTAACTAAGGCTTCATTAAAAGGGTATGCTATTTTTAAATAGTTTTCGGTAAAGCCGTACATCGTTCCATTTTTATTTTCGTGTTCAAATAAAACTGTAAAAGGTTTATTCAAATTTTGCTCATAAAAATGTCTCAACTTTTTTGCAGATAAAATTCGTAACATTTTATTTCTGCGTTTGCGTTCACTCATGTCGACAGCACCAGCTAAATGAATAGCTTCTGTGTTATCTCTTTCGCTATAAGTAAACACATGTAAATAGGAAATATCTAATCCGTTTAAAAAGCGATATGTTTCATTAAAATGCTCCACTGTTTCGCCAGGAAAACCAACAATAACGTCAACACCAATGCAACAATGCGGCATTAATGCTTTTATTTTTGAAACTCTATCTTGATATAATTCTTTTTTATATCGGCGTTTCATTAATGCTAAAATATCATTGCTTCCGCTTTGTAATGGAATATGAAAATGTGGTGCAAAGTGCTTGGATTGTGCAACAAATTCAATCACCTCATTGTATAATAAATTTGGCTCAATACTCGAAATTCTAATGCGCTCTATACCTTCAACGTTATCGAGTGCTTGTACTAAATCTAAAAAATTATATTCTTTTCGTTTTTTAGCTTCTAAATCGATGTCAATTCCATATCCAAAATCCCCCAAATTTACTCCCGTTAAAACAATTTCTTTCACACCAGAATCTGCAATTTTTTTTGCGTTAGCTAATGCGTTTTCTAATGTGTCACTTCTACTCTTTCCCCGAGCTAAAGGTATGGTGCAAAATGTGCAACTGTAATCACAACCATCTTGCACTTTTAAAAATGAACGTGTTCTATCCCCAGCAGAAAATGAACCTTCAAATGTATGAACATCGGATATTTCGCAATTATGAATGTGTGTGTGCGAATGTTTTCCTGAATGAGAAATGTAATTTAATAATTTAAATTTTTCGGAAGCTCCCAATACAACATCAACTCCTTCTATATTCGAAATTTCATCGGGTTTTAATTGGGCATAACATCCAACAACAGCAATAAATGTTTCAGGGTTTTTTGAAAGCGCTTGTTTGACAATTTGCTTACATTCTTTATCCGCATTTTCGGTCACAGAACACGTGTTTATCACGCAAACGTCTGCACCAAGTTCCATAGCCACCTTAACAAACCCTTTTTCTTGCATTAACCTTGCGATGGTTGATGTTTCCGAAAAATTAAGTTTACAACCTAAGGTATGAAATGAAACGGTTTTTCCTTGAAATGGCATGGCGCAAAGATAAGATATTTTTTAGGGTAAAAAAATGTTTACCGTTCGCCAGCTACATATAAAACCTAATATTTTTTTATTTTGACTAATATAATTAAATCAATAAAATGGTAGCCATTAAAAAACTACTTCCTTTTTTTTGAATGCAAAAAAGAAACCACCAAACACACCTATTAAAACTAATAAAGAACCAATTAAAGCAATACTATTTCCTGTTTTATAAACCGTTGGTTCAAACTTAAATTCTACTTTATGCTTTCCTGCAGGAATTTCCATACCACGTAACACATAATCTACGCAAGTGTGTGGCGTTAATGCTCCATCTATGTAAGCATTCCAACCTTTTGGATAATATATTTCAGAGAAAACAGCAAAACCTTTTTCTTTTGTATCTGATTCATAAACTAAATCATTTGGCTTATAAGATTGCAACGTAATCTTACCCGTATTGTTATAACTAGCAGCAACCGTTACTAACTCTTTATTTTTTTGCTGAAGAATAATATCACGTTTTGTGTTAATATTATGTAAACCTACAATTTCGGAATCAGGACTAGACACCACCTTAACGTTTTTAATGAACCAAGCATTACCATTAGTCGTTTTGTTTTCAATTGGAATGATAGCGTCTTTGGTTGGAAGTAAAATGTATTTGGTGTTCAACATATTCAATACTCCTAATTTTGCGGTCAATATTTGCATCAAGGAATCGCTTTGAGCGGATGTATTAATATCTTGATAAAATGTTTTTATTTCACCATCAATATGATGATCGATAATTTCTTGATACTTTCTCAATTTAGCACCATGATATCCTCCGATAGATTTATGATAATAAGAAGTTGTTGCATCATTAAATGGAGAAACCGATAAATTTAATACTCTAAAGTCTAACGTTTTATCACTTAACAAAACTTCATCAGCCGGTGTTTTTTGTGGCGGCGCATTATACATTGATTTTGAAACGAAATTTTCTTTATTCAAATATCGAAATACAACTGGCCATAAATCAGCAACCATAAATATTGCCAATGATATGTATAATAATTCTTTGTTCAATTTCTTTATTAAAAATAAAAACAAAAATAATGCTGCTAAGCCAATGAATATGGTTGAACGACGAGCATCACTTTTAAAAATGGCTTCTCGTGCCTTAGACAAATTAGTTAAAAAATCAGGCATAAAGGCTGAAATTTGTGCGGCATCAGCCCCACTTTGTCCAAATTGATTAGCAATTTGTGTTTCTTCGCCTTCAGGAATAAATGAATTGGTAAGGCTTGGCATAAATGCACTAATCAAACAAAAGCCACCAATAACAGCCACTGAAATAATTACTATTTTTTTAATATCAATGAGCTTAGATGTGAATGGTAATTTTACCTGCTCTCCTTTTTCAACGAGCTTAATAAATTTATCTATAGCTAAAACGGCTAATAATGGAATTGTTAATTCGGCAATAATTAATATCATGGATACTGCTCTAAATTTATTATAGCCTGGAACAAAATCCATAAATACAGATGTTAAGCCCATGAAATTTTTCCCCCATGATAAGGCAATTGATAAAAGTGTTGCTAATAACAATGCCCATTTAATTGGATGATCAATGATAAACAAACCTAAAAAAGCTAATAACATGACAATAGCTCCAATATAAACCGGTCCGCTAGTAAAAGGCTGTGTTCCAAAATAAGCACTACTACTAGCCACTTGTTCTCGCATTTGACTGTCAACTGCTTTTAACGCATCTTTATCTGCATTGCCAATGGCGGCAGAAGGCCCTCCTTTGAAATCAGGTATTAATAAGGTTCCTGTTTCTCCAACACCATAACTCCATTGTGTGGCGTAATCTTTGTCTAAGCCTGAAGTAGATATAGACCCTTTACTTTTTCCGCTCGCATCAATCGTTAATTCTGATTTACCACGAATGGTGTAATTTCCATATTCGTATGTAGCCAATAGATTTCCGGCATTTGGTAAAATACTTAATAATGTTGCTCCAATAAAAAGTGCAGTCGCGCTAAAAAATGGTTTTAAATTCTTTTGTTTGAATGCATACATCCCATAACTCAAAATAACTAAACCAAATAACATAAATCCATAGTAGGAAATCTGAACGTGATTAGCATTTAACTCTAAGGCCATGAATAATAAAGTGACAGCAAATCCCAGCCAATGTTTTCCTCGCATAAGTAAAACAATACCTCCTAATGTGGGTGCTAAATAACCAATAGCATTTGCTTTAGAATTATGTCCAGCTTCTAATATGATGTAAAAATAAGATGAGAAGCCGTAAGCTAAAGCGCCAACAATGGCGAGCCAAGGATTAATCTCTAAACATAATAGTAAGATGAAAAAACCAAAGAAATATAAAAACACATATCCACTTGGATGCGGCATGTATATGTGAAAAACTCTATCAATGTTATTTAACCAATTACCAGGATATTGTGTTGAAATTTGATATGCTGGCATTCCACCAAACATAGAATTTGTCCACAAAGCCTCCGCATGTTCAGTATTTCTATACTCTGTAGCTTCTTGAGCCATTCCTTTAAATCGAACAATATCACCTTGCATTAATGTTTTACCTGAAAACATAGGGCTAAATTGTATCACATTTATAATGGCGAATAAGACAATTGCAACTGCATACGGAAGGTATTTTTTTAAATTCATTGGACTTTTTGTTTTAAAATAAATGTAATACTATTTTTTAAAATTAAATTAAGCTCATGCAAAAATAATAACGAGTAGACTATTGATTTTTTATGTTGAGAGGTTATCTGCTAAATATACTTTGAGTTTATCCTCACCCCATTTTTGTTCAAGACTTATTAAATTTTTAGCATCCACAAAAGGCGTAGGTTTATTATGAACGGTAATGCGAATGAAATGATGTACAAATGTTCCAAGTGCAATATGGCAGGGCTTTATATCACCCACTTCTATACTTCTTTTTTTAGTACGAACGTATAAATCAAAATCAGCAGCTTGTATTTGCTCATCCCATAAACCAATTTTCGCAATAGCACTTCTTTTTATAAAAACTGTATTTCCAACAAATCCTTCAACAATTTGATATTTAAATTCGTTAAACCTCTTATTGCAAAATAAATTCCAATTACCATACATCAATTTGTGCATCAAGACATATTTCTGAGGATTGTTAGGAAAGAGATTCACTAAAAATTTAATCACTCCCCATTTTTTTCTGATGCGTTTTGTCTTCACTAAACTTTCTATTCTTTCAATACCACATGATGTTACCACTTCAAGATGGTTTAATTCTGCCGTATTTAGTAAATTTTCATCCCAATTTGGAGATACAATGATATCATTATTTAAAAAGAACAAATCATCTGTTTTGGCCTTTTCAATACCTATATTTTGAGAAACAGGATAAGAGAAATTTTCTTTATTTCTAATAACAATAGCACCGTTTTGTTCAAAGAATTCTGCACTTCCGTCAGTGGAAGCATTATCAATAATAATTAATTCGAAAGGATTTTTAGTGTTTTTTTTCAAGAATGATAAAAAGACTTTGTTTATCTCAATACCGTTATGAATTGCTGTAATTATGCTAATCATTTAATTTTAAATGCTAAATTTACAAAAATAAATTAATTTATCAGCTATTTAGACTTTATTTGTAAAATTAGCAACATTTGTTACTATGAAATTATTTTTCAGAATTTTAGCATACTCTAAACCTTATCCAGCTTATTTAATACCATACATTATTTTTACAGTGTTTGCTATTATTTTTGGAGTGCTCAATTTCGGTATTTTAATTCCATTACTTGATTATTTATTTAACCCAGAAAACAGTATTAAGGTTGTTAATGAATTACCATCCTTTAGTTTATCATCAAGCTATTTTAAACAATTATTGGATTATTTCACGTATCAATTTGGTGGGCAAGACAAACAAAAGGCGTTACTTGTTATGTGTATCGTCATTGGTATTTGCGTGTTTTTATCAAATGTGTTTAAATATTTATCTCAATTTGTTTTAACGAAAGTAAGAACAAAATTAGTTTACAATTTAAAAGAAGCACTTTACGAAAAAATAATTCGTTTAGATATGGGCTTTTTTACCAGTTCGAAAAAAGGTAATTTATTATCTATTATTTCAACGGATGTTCATGAAATAGAAAACTCGATTGTGGGCAGTATTCAAGTGGTTTTTAGAGAACCTTTTGTAATTATTTCTTATTTCATTTTATTGTTTTCTATTTCAGCCAAACTTACCTTATTTTCAATTATTTATTTTCCAATTGTAGGTGTTGTCATTGCTTTAATCACAAAATCATTACGGAAAAAAATGGGGCAATTGATGTTTCTTCAAGGCGATTTGCTTAGTTTGGTTGAAGAAACTATTTCTAACATTCGTGTAATAAAAGCATTTAATAATATTCCTTTCTTCTCTAAAAAATTTGATAGAGAAAATGAAAAATATAAAAATTTATCGCGTTCAATTATCAATAAAAGAGAATTATCTTCTCCAATTTCTGAAGTATTAGGCGTCTCAGCAGTTGTTGGATTAATTATATATGGTGGAAGCTTAGTTTTAAATAATACTGGGGAATTAAGTGGTTCACAATTTTTAACTTACTTGGTTGTTTTTGCAATGATATTAGGGCCAGCCAAAAACATAACGGTGGCGATTGCCAATATTCAAAAAGGTTTAGCATCAGGTGATCGTATTTTTGAAATAATTGATACTGAAATTCAAATTAAAAATAATGAACATTCAAAATCCATTTCAGTCTTTAAAGACAAGATAGAATTCAACAACGTGTCGTTCAGTTATAAAAAAGGAGATGAAGGGTTCGTATTAAAAAATATTAGTTTAAATGTAAAGTGTGGTAAAACAATTGCATTAGTTGGACAAAGTGGAAGTGGAAAAACAACTTTAGCAGATATGATTCCACGTTTTTATGATACTGATTTAGGTGAAATAAAAATTGATGGTATCAATATTAAATCAATCGATATAGAAAGTTTAAGAAATCAAATTGGTGTGGTGACTCAAGAAAGTATTTTATTTAATGACACCATTGAAAATAATATTTCATTTGGATTAAAAAACACCACGAAAGAACAAATTATTGAAGCCGCCAAAATTGCCAACGCCCATCAATTTATCATGGAGCAAGCCGACGGCTACCAAACTAATATTGGCGATAGAGGAGGCAAATTAAGTGGAGGGCAACGTCAACGAATAAGCATTGCCAGAGCTATTTTAAAAAATCCACCTATATTAATTTTAGATGAAGCTACCAGTGCCCTTGATACTGAAAGTGAAAGATTGGTTCAAGATGCTTTAACAAAATTAATGGAAAACAGAACAAGCATAGTGATTGCTCATCGATTAAGTACCATCATTAATGCGGATGAAATCATTGTATTAGACAAAGGTGAAATTGTAGAAAAAGGTTCGCATGATGAACTGCTTTTAAAACAAGGCATTTACAAGAAACTGTTTGACATGCAAAATTTCAAATAATAAAAAATTATGATAAGATTAGGACAAACCAATATTTTAAAAATTATTAGAGATACTCCAGTTGGTTTATTTTTAGGGGAAGATGATTCCGAAGTGGTATTATTACCAAAAAAATTCATTGAGCCAGGATTTGATGTTAATACTGAAATTGAAGTGTTTATTTATAAAGATTCGAACGATCGCATCATCGCAACACGTTTAAAGCCATATGTTGAAATTAATCATTTTGCTTTTTTAAACGTAAGTGATACGAATCAATACGGTGCATTTTTAGATTGGGGTTTAGAAAAAGATTTATTTGTTCCTTTTAAAGAACAAAAAAGAAAAATGGAAGTTGGGAGAAATTATGTTGTATTTGTTTATATCGATGAAGCTTCGGATAGAATAGTAGCTTCAAGCAAAGTCAATAAATTTATCAGTAACGAAACCTTAGAAGTTGAACAAGCTGAAGAAGTTGATTTATTAGTATATGACGAAACACCTTTAGGATTTACCTGCATCATCAATGGCATTCATAAAGGACTAATTTATCACAATGAAATTTTCCAAGATGTCATAGTTGGTGATGAATTAAAAGGATACATCAAAGCGATTAGAGAAGGGAATTTAATTGACTTAAGTTTACAAAAAATAGGATTTAAACATGTGCTATCTTCAACAGATACTATTTTAGAATTTTTAAAAGCAAACGAAGGTTTTATGCCTTATACAGACAAGACATCACCTGATATCATTGAAAGAAAATTCAACATGAGTAAATCGACTTTCAAAAAAACAATTGGTATTTTATACAGACAACGTAAAGTGACCTTAGAAGAAAATGGCGTGAGGTTTATTGAAGGGAGTGATGAAAAAATTTAATGACTTATTAGAAATAATAAAAGTCCTTTGTTCGTTTATATAATGGTAAAATCCAACCAAATCGAAAGCCATTAATCACATCTAATCTTTTTTCTGTATCAGGTAATCCTGTATTATAATTAAAGCCTCTAAGGCTAGTAGTGAAACCCTCGTAAAATTCAAAACCAGCATAAAAATTAACTAAGCGATTATTACTAAAATATTTGTAACCGATAAACTGTGAAAGCTCAAAACCACCAGTTAGATGGTCGTAGCCTTTTTGCAAATCACCCTTGACGGCGGCTACCTTTTTACTTGCATCATACATTTTTACTTTATGCAACATATAACCTCCACCAATTGTAAAAAATAATCCAGAGTTAGGATTGGGACCTAGCTTATTAAAAACGTAGCCAACATGACCACATAAATTCCAGCCTCGATGCGTTAATCGTAAATCAGCAGGATACCCTTCATTATCAACCACAAAACCATCCGAATTTTTAATAGACGAAATCACATCTTCTTTAACTGACTTTCCAAATACGTAACTTCCTTCTACTCCAATCAACACATTATGTTTTGTTTTCCAGGTAAATGTACCACCTGCACTCAAATTTGGTCCGAATCGATTGGCTAAATCATTTTGTGGAATTTGTCCACTTAAATGAACCCCAACCATTAAAATACGAAACGCTGAATCTTTTACAGATTGAGCCAACACATGATTTGTTAGGGCATTTACAACAATAGCTATTATAAGAATACATTTTTTCAACGATATAAATATATTCATTTTTTAGAAAGTAAATTGAATTTAGATTCTAAACTTTAGTATGTTAATTGTTTATCCTGATAATTATAATAAAATAAGTTTAAATTCGTAGCAAAAAAATACTATGTCAGATTTTTCAAAACATAAATTCGGAACCAAAGCTATTCATGCTGGTGCAGAACCTGATCCAACAACTGGCGCTATCATGACGCCTATTTTTCAAACTTCAACATACGTTCAAGAATCGCCTGGAACCAATAAAGGTTATGGTTATGCGCGTGGTAAAAATCCAACAAGAACAGCCTTACAAACCAATATTGCTGCCTTAGAAAATGGAAAACACGCCTTATGTTTTAGTAGCGGAATGGGAGCTACAGATGCTGTTATGAAATTATTACGTCCAGGAGATGAAGTTATTTCAGGTGATGATTTATATGGTGGTTCATACAGGATTTTTACACAAATATTTGCTCATTACGGCATCAAATTTCACTTCATTAATTTAACGAATGCAGATACTATTAAAAATTACATCAATGCAAATACCAAATTAATTTGGGTTGAATCGCCTACAAATCCTACGATGCAAATTGTAGATATTGAAGCGTGTTCTGCAATCTCAAAAGCTAATAACTTAACCTTAGTGATTGATAATACATTTGCATCACCTTATTTACAAAATCCTTTAGCGTTAGGAGCTGATATTGTTATGCATTCCGCTACAAAATATTTAGGTGGCCACAGCGACGTTGTTATGGGTGCCTTAATTACAAATGATGACGCCATATTTGATAAATTATATTTTATTTTAAATAGTTGTGGAGCAAATCCTGGTCCAATGGATTGTTTTTTAGTGATGCGAGGCATTAAAACCTTGCATTTACGCATGGAACGTCATTGCTACAATGGAAGAAAAATTGCTGAGTATTTGAAAACACATCCTAAAATTGAAAAAGTATATTGGCCAGGATTTACCGATCATCCAAATCACTTAATTGCTAAAAAGCAAATGAAGGATTTTGGTGGTATGATTTCAATTGTGCTTAAAGGAGCAAGTCTTGAAGACACTTTTAAAATCGCCTCTTCATTTAAGGTATTTTCTCTAGCAGAATCATTAGGTGGTGTTGAATCCTTAATAAATCACCCAGCTACTATGACGCACGCATCCATACCAAAAGCAGAAAGAGATAAAGCAGGTGTAGTAGAAAATTTACTACGATTAAGTGTTGGTGTAGAAGATGTAGAAGATTTATTAGAAGATTTAAAACAAGCCTTGAGCTAAACAAACATTCAAAATCTGTTGTGAAAAAAACACAACAGATTTTAAGAAGTGCCTCTGTTCACACAAAGCACGATTTTTAATCATGTATAAACTATCCATCGTCAACTATTATAACACAACACCATTTTTATTTGGTATAAATAATAGTGCTATAAAAAATGACTTACACATTGAACTTGATATGCCAAGTATGTGTGCTCAAAAATTAAAAAACAAAACGGTTGACATTGGCTTAGTTCCTGTTGCTATTTTGCCGGAATTATCGTCCTATCATATCATTACAAATTACTGCATTGGCGCCAATGGCAAAGTAGATAGTGTGAAACTATTTTCTGAAAAACCACTTGATGAATTAACACATGTCTTACTAGATTATCAATCAAAAAGCTCGGTTACGTTAGTTCAAGTTCTAAATAAACATTTTTGGAAAAAAAACATTCAATTTATTGCAGCGAATGAAGGTTTTGAAAACGACATACATGGCACGACTGGTGCTGTTATTATTGGAGATAGAACGTTTGGATTAACTAAATATCCATTTCAAATTGATTTAGCTGAAGAGTGGACAAAGTATACTAAGTTACCTTTTGTATTTGCAGCTTGGGTTAGTAATGTTGAATTACCTGCTGACTTTATAAAAAAATTTAATGATGCTTTAGCATATGGGGTAGCCCATATTGATGAAGCCATTTTAGAAAAGCCAAACCAAATTAAAGATTTTGACGCTGGTGATTACCTGAAAAATAAAATATCCTATGATCTTTCTGAAGAAAAAAAATTAGGATTAAAAACATTTTTAAATTTAATCTAATACCGCTTTTTATTCGCCCTGAGAAATGACTTTAGGCACTTTAAAATAATCCGAATCTTTTCGTGGTGCATTTTTTAAAGCGTCTTTCTGATTTAATGTTTCAGCAGGAATATCTTCGCGCATCACATTAAACTCGTCAGTCATATAAATTAAAGGTTCAATACCTTCTGTATCCAACTCGTTTAATTTATCAATAAACGTAAGCATACGGTTCATGTCATTTGCAATTTCAGCTTTCGCATCATCTGTAAATTCAAGTCGTGCTAAATGAGCCACCTCATCCACTGTTTTTATATCGATTTTATTTGCCATTGTATTTAATTAAAGTGTTTTGAATTAAGTTAAAAACGTTTTCTTTTAATGTGTCCACATCTTGATCTGTTAAACCTTTTGTTTGTATGGGTTCGAGTACGATTGTTTTAGCAATGCCACAACAACCATTAGATTTAAAATAACCACCATTTTCGAGTAATTGTTTATGATTTAAATTTACAATGGGTACAATTGGGACTTGCTTATCAATCGCTAATTTAAATGCGCCATTTTTAAACGGCATCAATTTTGGTTGCTTCGGAATAGTGCCTTCAGGAAAAATAACCATACTACGGCCTTTTTCAATTTCATTTCCAGCTGCTTTAAATGCTTTATGAGCATCTATCCTACTCGTTCGCTTTACAGGAATATCCATGCCCTTAAAAAAAGTTCTAAATAACGGAGCCTTTAATAATTCAGCTTTACCCATGTAAATGGCTAAATGATCAATGTAAAACGTACTTAATACAATATCTAAATATGAGGTATGGTTAGCCACAAAAACGCATGGCTGCGGCATTTTTTTTGATTTAGATTCATACACTAATTTTGGTAAAATACCTGAACCAAAAGCGATACAAAACGACCATATGCGTTTCAAAAAAAAAGCAACTTCTAGCTTATTAGTTTTTATGGCAATGAAAAAAAAGGGATACAATACTAAAAACGATATTGCAAACACGAAAAAAAACCATGTTTTCCAAATGGGCGCGAATATCCGTTTTACTAAATTCATGTGCCAAAGATAACATTTTTTAAAAAATAAGACGCGTTGCCAAGGCTGGCCGTTATTTATTTTAAAGCCTAAACAGCCTATTTTATATATTATTTAAAATCAAATGTTAATTTTACAAACAAATGTCATCGACAAATCTTAACATATCTATACAAAATGCCGGAAAAAAATTTGGCACAGATTGGATTTTTAGGAAATTAGATTTAGAAATAAATCCTTGTGATAAAATAGCGATTTTAGGCTTAAACGGTTCGGGTAAATCAACTTTATTACAAGCGCTTTCGGGATACCTTACCTTAAACGAAGGCAACATATGTTTTACACTTAATGGGCAACTTATTGATTCTGAAATTATGTATCGGTACTGTAGTTATGCCTCGCCGTATTTAGAATTAATTGAAGATTTTACCCTTGCTGAACTTATCACGCACACACAGATTTACAAACCTTTTGTCAATGCTCTGTCAACTCAAGAAGTTATTGAACTATCAGGTTTATCAGAACATCAGCATAAATTCATTCATCAATTTTCTAGTGGAATGAAGCAACGTTTAAAATTAACGCTTGCTATTTTAGCCGATGCACCTTTTTTATTACTTGATGAACCAACCTCTAATTTAGACATTCAAGTGATACAATGGTACCAAACCATGATTCAAAATTATGCCCAAGATAAAACCATCATGGTGTGTTCTAATTCTATTAAAGAGGAATATCATTTTTGTTCCAAAACCATTCTAATGGAAGACTATAAACCGATCAAAAAAACCTCAACAAAATAATTTTGTAATTAAAAATTATTGCTTATACTTGTACTGTTATTATAACAATCTACTACTATCTGTGTAGATAAAAATCAAAAAAATCGTTCGTATAAAATTATTAAACCCTTATCATTATTTTTCCATTTAACTAAACATCTATGTTTGAAGTATTAGATTTAAGTAGCAGAGCTTTGCCTCAGCTAAAAGACATTTGTAAACAATTTGGCATTGACGCAAAAGGATTAGGAAAACCAGAATTAGTATTAGCTATTGTTGATGCGCAAATGGCAAACCCTGATTTAGCAAGTAAAATAACTACAGAGTTTCCAAAAAAAGATACTGTTAAACCTGAAAAACCGGGTGATACAAAAGTAAAAAAACCTCGTATTCAAAAAGTAGTTGAAACAGTTATACCAACTGAAAAAGTAATTTCAGAACCAACACCTGAACTACAAATCAGCATCGAAAAACCCAAACTAACGGAACCTATTTCGGAATCAAAACCTGTGATTGAAAAAATAGAAACAGAAAAAGTCATTTCTCATCCTAAACCTGTTCACAATCATCAAAACCAAAATAGAAACCAAAATCCGAATCAAAACCCTAATCAAAATAGACCAAATCCAAACCAAACTAAAATTCCCAATCAAAATCAACCTAAGCACAATCATCAGCAATATACCAGCGAAAAATCACAGGCTGAACACGAATCGAAACCTGTTATAAATAATGATTTCGCCATAAATATTGAAACAGAAGAAAAACAATTATCTGTAGATGGAATGGAATCTAGCGAATCAAAAGATTCGAAAGAAAATGATAATAAACATTTACCAAAACCAGAAAGAGTGTATTACAATTTTGATGGTATTGCAATTGGTGAAGGTGTATTGGAAATGATGCCGGATGGGTATGGTTTTTTAAGAAGTTCGGATTATAATTATTTAAGTTCGCCCGATGATATTTATGTATCACAAGCACAAGTAAAATTATTTGGACTAAAAACAGGCGACGTTGTAAGAGGCGGCATCAGACCTCCAAAAGACGGAGAGAAATTTTTCCCTTTAGTAAAAGTTGAAGAAATTAATGGAAGAGAACCATCTTTTGTAAGAGATAGAGTTCCATTTGATTATTTGACTCCGTTATTCCCAGATCAAAAATTAAAATTAACTGGACATCCCACACAAACTAACAGCACGCGTATTATTGATATGTTTGCTCCTATTGGAAAAGGACAACGTGGTTTAATTGTTGCACAACCAAAAACGGGTAAAACTGTTTTATTAAAAGACATAGCTAACGCGATTGCCTATAACCATCCAGAAGTATATTTAATTATTTTGTTAATTGATGAACGTCCAGAAGAAGTTACAGACATGGCACGTAGCGTAAAAGCAGAAGTTGTATCATCAACATTTGATGAGCCTGCAGAAAAACACGTGAAGATTGCCAACATTGTTTTGGAAAAAGCAAAACGTATGGTAGAATGTGGGCATGATGTTGTGATTCTTTTAGATAGTATTACACGTATGGCGCGTGCTTACAATACAGTGGCACCAAGTAGTGGAAAAGTATTATCGGGCGGTGTAGAAGCAAATGCATTGCAAAAACCAAAACGTTTTTTTGGTGCAGCTCGTAAAATCGAAAATGGTGGTTCGTTAACTATTATTGCAACAGCCTTAACAGATACTGGTTCAAAAATGGACGAAGTTATTTTTGAAGAATTTAAAGGAACAGGAAATATGGAATTGCAATTGGATCGTAAAATTGCTAATCGTCGTATATTCCCTGCTGTTGATTTATCTTCATCGAGCACACGTCGTGATGATTTATTGTTAAGCAAAGAAACCTTGCAACGCCTTTGGGTGTTGAGAAAACATTTAGCCGACATGAATCCAATTGAAGCGATGGAGTTTTTATTAAATCAAATTAGTAAAACCCAAACTAACGAAGAATTTTTAATTGGTATGAACCGTTAATTTTTTTGATATTTAAATTTACAGTATGATAAAATTAAAACCATTTTTATTCCCAACTATCTACAGTGCACTTTGTATTGTTTCTACCTTAATAGCATTTTATGGTGGACATAGCAAATACATCAATACCGTGGCTATTATCGGTTGGTTATTGATTATTCCATTTTGTGTGATGGCGATGATTTATGCAAAAAAAACACTATTCAATAATAGCATTGGAGGAAAAGATGCGGTAAAAGAAGGATTTAAATTTATTGTGTACAGCACCATACTACTTGTCATTTTTCAAGCTATATTTTTTACCTTAGGTTTTAAAGATTATAAAATTAATTTTATACAAACCTATGGTGTTGATTTAGCAAAAGCACAAATAATAAGCGGACATTTAAAAATTACTGCGGCCGAAATCCCTAATTTAATACAACAAGAAATTGAACAAATTACCTTGTTTAAAGAATGCACCAGCATTGTATTTAAAAATTTATTTTTAGGTACCATCACAGCTATTGTAACTGCTGTTACCATTCGTGGTAATTTTAAATTTTAATTTAGAGACTTCTTAATAACTAGATTATTTTTACAAATTTGGGCGTTGCCTTCGGCCCAGGCTTTTCGTTACAATCTTTTTTCGTTCCTCAAAAAAGATTTTCACTGCAATCCTTAACGCGAGTTTACATTCTTAATTTCGAACTCTTTTTGGTTTTATCAATAACATATTGATGAAATATTATATAAAATAATAAACCCGTTAGGAATAAATTTTAAAATTTATTAATGAAAGGAAAACAAGGGATTTAATTTGATTAAAAATTGTTTTACATTTTCAAAAAATAAAGAAAACAATTATATTTGAAATAAGTGATTTTAAAAAATCTACAATCATTAAATTTAATAATTACTTAAAAACTTATCCTCATGAAAAAAGAAAAAATCATTTTTTGGTCAGCAACTATTTTAATCGCCTTATTTGAAGGTGTAATGCCTGCCCTAACCTCTCAAACAGAATTAGCGAAAGAAGGCATTAGACATTTGGGTTATCCTGAATATTTTGGAAATGCCTTGGTAGTGTTTAAAATTTTAGGCGTATTAGCATTAATTATTCCTGCAATACCTAAACGAATAAAAGAATGGGCTTATGCAGGCTTTACATTTAATTTTTTATTTGCAGCAATCAGTCACAGTGCTGTTGATGGAATAAATGGTCATACCTTTTTTCCGTTTATTGTATTAGGAATATTAGCATTGTCTTATGTGTATTATCATAAATTAAATGCAGATAAGATTTAATGATCATGAATGATACTAAAATAATTCCGAGTCTTTGGTTTCATGCAGATAAAGGCAGTATCTCAACAATCATTACCTATTACAAAACTATTTTTGGTACAAACTTACAAGAAGGTCGTGTGATGCCATTAGGAAACACACCAAGTGGCAATACCGAAATGTGTGAAGTAACAATTTTTGGACAAAAATATTCGTGGATGAGCACAGAAAAAGAACATCATCCTTTTAACGATGCTTTAGAATTTACCATTAATTGCGACAATCAAGCTGAAATTGATTTATACTGGAACTATTTTATTGAAGATGGGAAAGAAGTGCAATGTGGCTGGTGCATTGATAAATTTGGACTTCGCTGGCAAGTATTACCAAAAAACTTAGGTGAACTAATGAGTAAACCTAAAGCTTGGGAAGTGATGATGAAACAAAAGAAAATTATAATTGAAGAATATTTATAATAGTTTTTAAATAAAATGAAACAAGTGATATAGCGTTATATTTTATTTTTCTAACAAATAACCTAAGTGTTTATTAATAATAACGGTGTGATATTTTTTACCCGTGTTGGTGTTATCTGCAACTAATAAATTAAATATTAGTCGCACCAACAAAATCAGTTCAAGTAAAGTAAATTAAATAATATTTGTTGGTGATAACACCAACAATGGCATTAAAGCATATCGCACTTAGCGTTGAAAAAACACTGACTGACCTTTTACTAGATGTCTTCCGATTGTTTAGTTCTTGATGCTTTTAAGTTTATTTGGCGGCTAACGGCAAGGACAATACCTCTATTGTAAACTTGATGAGAAGTTCCTGGTAATTGTTTTCGAACAGGAAGAAGTGAGTGGATCAATCGCACTCCTAGATGCCACTTTTCGTTTAATAAGTAACCAGCACCTAGATTAAAAGTAATGTCCTTATTACTAAAGGGATAAAGGTCTGTTTGGAAAGGAAGCACTCCTCTGTCCGTATATTCTCCAGTATTGATTAATGCTGCTAATGCTGGACCAAATTCAAAGTAACTCTTTTTCTTGTTATATTGAAAGAGAATTGGGACTTCAAAGTAAGATAGACGTAAAAAATAATCGCCATAACCTTCACGACCTTCACGGACTCCACCAGTTCCTTTACCAATTTCATATAGTTCAGCCTGCATAGTCCAACTTTTACTTATTTTTATCTGAACCCACATTCCACCCATCAAGGCAGGTTTTGGGTGAGTTTTTACGGGACATCCTGTAATAGTGTGCATTCCTAAACCGAATTTAAGCCCAAATTTACATTGAGGTTTTGATTTACCTTGAGAGCAAACATCAAAGCAAATAATTGACATGACAAAAAAAATTAAAAGCTTTTTCATTGCTAATTAACGAAAATGTTATTTAAAAATTGTGTGAAAAATACAATATATTTATTTGCAGACACAAAAAAAACAGGTAGGCAATGTGTTATCAAAAACTACTAAAACAAGGTTTGCTCAAACCATACAGACATCAAAAGCAAATGCCTAGAAACATAGTATCTTTATTTAAACGTTTCGGTAGACGAGTGTTCCAAATCCGCACAAGTTCTAGCTGCATTCCGTTAAAAGGTATGCCCAACCTCAAAAAACTTAATACTTTCTTATTATAAAACAATTCAATACTTAAGTTGTTTTACTTAAAAATCGTATCATTACAGTGATGGAAAACATGAATAAAAAAGGGTTTGCATTTAAAACCTACGAGGCGCCTTTCATTTCTCCTTTCGATAAACTATTCGATATTTTTAAGGAATTGATTGTAACAACCTCAGGCGATTTTGATGAAGCCATTGATTGGTTGCGCCTATTGGATAAAGAATACAAACTCACCGATGAAAAATATACTGTCGACGATTTTATTGAAGACCTCAAACAAAAAGGATACATCAAACAAGACGTAAAACCTGATGGTTCGGGAGGAATGGCTATCACCTCAAAAACAGAACGAGCGATTCGCCAAGATGCCCTCGACCAAATTTTTGGAAAGTTACAACGTTCTGGTAATGGAAATCATAAAACCAAACACGCTGGTAATGGTGATGAACAAACGGGTGAATTTAGAGCCTACAATTTTGGCGATTCGATAGATAATATTTCGCTTACCGAAAGTTTGCGCAATGCTCAAATAAACAATGGCGTTGATGATTTTACCCTGACCGAAAATGACTTAGTTGTAGAAGATGCGCAATACAAAGCTCAAATGAGCACTGTGTTGATGATAGACATCAGCCATAGCATGATTTTATATGGCGAGGATAGAATTACACCCGCCAAAAAAGTAGCGATGGCATTAGCCCAACTCATTACCACACGTTACCCAAAAGATACCATTGATATTTTAGTATTTGGAAATGATGCTTGGTCAATTCCCATTAAAGACCTCCCCTATTTAAGCGTTGGTCCTTACCATACCAATACGGTTGCGGGCTTACAATTAGCCATGGATATTTTGCGAAGAAAACGAAATACCAATAAACAAATTTTTATGATCACCGATGGAAAACCAAGTTGTGTGAAAGAAAAAGATGGCCGGTATTACATGAACAGTAATGGATTGGATCCATACATTGTAGAACAGTGTTATAATCAAGCACAGCAAGCCCGTAAATTGCATATTCCAATTACCACGTTTATGATTGCTCGTGATGCCTATTTGCAAGAGTTTGTAGATAATTTTACGGTGGCAAATCAAGGCAAAGCCTTTTATACCGGCATAAAAGGATTAGGTGAAATGATATTTGAAGATTACGAAACCAACAGAAAAAAGAAATTAAAATAACGATTATGAAAATTGAAAATATAAATACACTTGGCGCACTTAAAAAATCAGGCTATGTTTCTAAAAGCATCAAAGATGAATTAAGACATAATTTAAGAGAGAAAATAAAATCAGGTAAACCTGTTTTTGAAGGAGTGCATGGATTTGAAAATACAGTGATACCAGAATTAGAAAGAGCCATCTTATCAGGTCACAACATTAATCTGTTAGGCTTACGCGGACAAGCTAAAACGAGACTTGCTCGTAAGATGATTGAATTGTTGGATGAATATATGCCCATCGTAGAAGGCTCAGAAATAAACGACGATCCATTGAATCCCATTTCACGTTTTGCAAAAGAATTGATAGCAGAGAAAAAAGATAAAACGCCCATAAGTTGGATACACAGAAACGATCGGTTTTTTGAAAAGCTAGCTACACCCGATGTAACTGTGGCAGATATTATTGGAGACGTTGATCCTATTAAAGCAGCTAACTTAAAACTGTCTTATGCCGACGATAGAGTCATTCATTATGGCATGATACCAAGAGCCAACCGTTGCATTTTTGTAATCAACGAATTACCCGATTTACAAGCAAGAATACAAGTAGCCTTATTTAATATATTGCAAGAAGGAGATGTGCAAATAAGAGGTTATAAAGTGAGACTTCCACTCGACATGCAATTTGTATTTACGGCAAACCCCGAAGATTATACGAATAGAGGAAGCATTGTGACTCCATTAAAAGACAGAATCGGCTCTCAAATATTGACACATTATCCAGAGACAATAGAGATAGCGCGCATGATTACGGCTCAAGAAGCTAAGCTGAATGACATGCAAACAAATTCAGTGTATGTTCCATCATTAGCAAAAGATATTTTAGAACAAATTGGTTTCGAAGCTCGCGAAAGTGAATTTATAGATAGCAAAAGTGGTGTAAGTGCGCGAATGAGCATTACAGCCTATGAAAACTTGATTAGCACGGCTGAGCGAAGATCATTAAAATTAGGAATAGATAAAACGTCTGTTCGATTGGCCGATTTCATGGGTATTATTCCTGCTATTACCGGAAAGGTAGAACTGGTTTATGAAGGAGAACAAGAAGGAGCTGCAAGCGTGGCACAAAAATTAATTTCGGATGCTGTATTTACTTTGTTTCCTGGTTATTTTCCTAAGATAGAAAAGCTAGAAAAAGACCCAACAAAAAGTGTATACGCTCCTATTATGGAATGGTTTGCCAATGAACTTGGCATAGAATTATTGGATGATGCTAGTGATGAAGAGTATAAAAAAGAATTAGACTCAATAAAACCATTAAACGATTTGATTAAAAAATACCAACCAGAGGCAAGCAAAGAAGATACCTACTTTTTAAAAGAGTTTGTGCTTTGGGCATTGGTTGAAAATAAAAAACTAAGCAAGGATAGATTTACAGAAGGATTTCAGTTTAATGATTTATTTAAGAGGTAAATCAATCTCATGTTGAACTTTTGATAAGCAAACCAAAATGGATATCATATTGGTTAAATGCTCCTACCTTATTTTAGTCAATCGATACGTTTGTAAAAAGAAATTTTTATCTTTGCATTAAATTGGCCAAACCCGATGAAATTATGTTGAAACAAATAAAAGTATCGGTGTTAATGACTGTTTTTAATACCAACTTAGTGTACACGAAAAGAGCAATTGATTCGGTGCTAAATCAAGATTTTCAAGATTTTGAGCTGATTATTATTGACGATGGTAGCAAGGAAAACAACAGAGAATCCTTAATGGATTATGTTGAAAAATACGAGGACAAAATCAGCTATATCCGTCACAGCAACCGTGGACAATCAGAATCCGTAAACCGGGGCGTTTTATATAGCTTAGGAGAATACATTACCATTATAGACAGTGACGACGAGTACAAACCAAACCATTTGAGCACTTGCTTAAGGGAAATTGAGGAGTTAGACTTAATTTGTTCTACCACAGAAACTATAGTTGATGACGATAATGATTATTTCGTGCCCGACAAAAACGACCAAACGAAACTCATTCATTTAGATGAGGTTATTTTATTTGGTACTTTATTTGGACGTAAAAAAGTATTTACTAGTATTGATTTTAAAACAGGGTTTGCTGCTGATGCCGATTTTTACGAACAGGCCACTAAGCTATTTCGTGTAAAAAAACTAGACTTACGTACTTACGTTTATCATAGAAACATTCCGAATAGTATTTGTGCGACAATCAAAAAAGCTAATTTGATTAAACCATAACTATGGCTTTTGAATCGACATTCATTGACTCAAGTACTAATTTAATTATGGCTTGTCATATCACAGGTGTGCATGATGTAAACCGCAATGCGACTCTTTTAGACGACAACTACGAATTAGTTAAAGATTGGGCTGAATCCATTACTGCTGCAAACCTAAAAGGTATAATTTTTCATAATAGTTTCTCAGATGAAACATGCAAATCGTTTGAAAATGACACAATTTCCTTCGAAAAAATCGCATACGACTCACAATTCAATCCTAATGTTTATCGTTATTTTGTTTACCGTAATTTTTTACAGCAACATATCAAACAGATCAAAAGCGTTTTTATGACTGATATTACTGATGTTGTACTCGTTAATAATCCGTTTAAAGACACTCTTTTTATTGAAAATCCAACATCTCTTTTTTGTGGAGATGAACCTAAAACCTTGCACAACGATTGGATGATTGCTCATAGTGAAAATTTGCGAAAAAACATACAAGATTATACCGCATATGAAAGCACATTTGGTGAAGAGACTTTGTTGAACTGCGGAGTTATTGGAGGTTCAGCTTCGTTAATATTAGATTTTTTACAAAAACTTTCTTCAATTCACCAACAGTCAAATCGAGAAAATAAAACGGCTTATACGGGCGACATGGGTGCATTCAATTATTTAGTTCGTACCCAATTTAATTATCAACTCATACATGGAGCGCCTGTAAACACAGTTTTTAAATTGCATGAAAACGAACGAAGCGATTGCTGGTTTAGGCATAAATAATTGCATGTCATTCATTGTAAATTTTCTTTTACATGAATTTGAAATTGATGATAAAAAATAAAATGATAATTGAAGACTACAATTAAATTGAAAATCGTCATTCAATAAACCGATTTATTATTTATCTAACAAATCCGCTACGTGTTTATCAATAATAAAAGTAAAATCATTTTCCGAAATGTTTTCTAAATCAACCCAACGCATCGATTGAGCGCCTTCTTTGACTTCCTTAAAATCAAATAATTCTGAAGAAATTGAGAAGTCAAAGGATTCTGATGGTTTAACTAAATAATAAATACTGATGATTTGACTTTGGTTACTAAAGGCAGAGTTAACAAAAAAATCAGTTGTATAAAAATGAGATAAAATTTCAATATTTAAATTTAACTCCTCTTTAAATTCGCGCATCAAACATTCTTTGGTTCCTTCACCGTATTCTAATCCACCACCAGGAAATTTGGTAATGTTATTTCCTTTGATGTATTCATCAGACACCAACACTTTGCCGTCTTGAATTAAAATTCCATATACCCTTACATTAATGTGTGTCATCCTACAAAGCTAAGCTTTAAGCTATTTAAAAACACAAAAAGTAAAATAGCTTATCAACTACTTTTTGCTGAAATAATTGAAATTAGTAGTAATACCAAAGGTATGCGCATTACCAGTTAAGGCATACTTAGAAAAACCATAATTAAAATGGAATTTATATACTTTAAAACAAAAACCAAGTGATATACCGTTAGCTGTTTTTTTGTCTGATAAAACCATTTCTTTACCAGTTTTAAAATTATAAGCCACTCGTAAATTAAAGTTTTTAGAAATCACAATTTCAGTTCCTATTACTAAGTGTCTACCAAATTTATCCAATCCCTTTCTGAAATTATCATTTCTGATTTCTCGTTTTGTTTTTACAATGGGTTTATTTGTAAAAGGATCTATATTCGCATTTTGCACCAATGGATTATCATAAGTTAAATCCCATTTTAAAAGTTGATCATACAAAACAAGTAATCGAAAAGGAGCTTTATCTAATTTTTTACTCAAACCAATTTGAACAGTGGAAGGTAATTTTTCTTTCTCTCCAGTTCCAGTATAAGTTCGCCACTGCGATCCATAATTTTTAGCAAGCACCGTAACTGTTAGGTTATCTTTCGTATGATACGTTAAACCAACATCTACAGCACTACCCAAAGCATAATAACTATCAAAATGAGAATAAATGGTTTTTAATGTAGCTCCAATCGACAATGTACTATCTTCATTAAATGGTTTAGCTACGCTTAAATTTAACGCGTAATCAGCGGCTTTAAACGTTCCTGTTTTTTCATCGTAATCATCTCTTCCATCAAAATTACCATAATTAAAGTATTGTAATCCTGCTGCAAATGTGAATTTATCTTTTACTTGATGCGCATACATGACATTTCCATAACTTAAATCCGAAACATAATTAACATGATTATAGGCTAATTGCTTTTTCATACTAGGATTTAGCAAAGCTGGATTACTTGAGGCCAAATTAACATCATCGTCCCAAATAGCGTTGGTTGCTCCGCCTAATGCTGCAGACCGGGCTGGCACCTGTAAATCAAGCAAACGAAATGCTTTTGTACCTCCAATTTGGGCACGCAAGGTAAATGCTAAACTTAAAAAAATATAAAAGCTAATGAATTTCACTGTGTATAATTACGAAAAAAAATGAGATATATTGCTTAAGTATAAAAAATAATTTATTCAGAAACTCGTATTTCTTCAATCATTAATTGGATTGTCGTTTGTCCTCTAAATTCATTTTCTTTAATCTTGTAAACGATATCAACTGGAATTTTACGCTGCAAAAAGTTTAAAAAATCACCTTTATTAAAAGCAATTGCCTCAATTTTTGTTAATTGTGCATTGAGTTGATAAACCTCTAACTTCAAATGATTTTGCCCAACAATTTTTGCAAATCCGGTATCTAAAACGCCTTTACTATAAAATACAGGGGTCATATTATGTGGCCCATGAGGTGCAAACTGTTTTAAAATACGAAGCAATTTATCATTGATATCATCTAATTTCAATTCCAAGTCAATTTCAACTGTTGGCGTTAGCATGTCTGCTTTTATAGTTCGAGCCACTTCATTTTCAAAAGCCTCAACAAATGCTTTCACATTTTCTGGTTTCATGGTTAAACCAGCAGCAAATTTATGTCCACCAAATTGTTCCAATAAATGACTACAATTTTCGATGGCGGTATAAACATCAAAATCTTTTACGCTTCTTGCGGAGCCTGAAACGACATCATTTGAGAGCGTTAATACAATGGTTGGTTTATAAAATTTTTCAATTAAACGAGATGCTACAATACCAACTACACCCTTATGCCAAGATGGATTGTATAAGACAACTGATTTTTTAAATGGCGTAATAGGATCGAGTTCTAACATTTCGATAGCTTCATCGGTAATGCTTACATCTAAATCTCTTCTGTGCAAATTAGTATCATTAATTTTTACTGAAAATGCGGAAGCTTCTTCTGTAGAAGAAATTAATAATTCAACGGCCTTGGACCCATGCTCTATTCTACCAGCCGCATTGATACGCGGCGCAATTGTAAAAACTAATGTACTAACATCTAATTCTTTGTTATCACCTTTTCCAAACGCTAATAAGGCTTTTATACCAGGGCGTGGATTTGCATTTAATTGCTTTAAGCCATAATGGGCTAATACTCTGTTTTCATCCGTAATTGGAACAACATCCGCTGCAATACTTGTAACAACTAAGTCTAAAAAATGATAAACGGTTTCAATGTCAATATTATTCTTAATACAAAATGCTTGAGCTAATTTAAAACCAATACCACAACCAGATAATTCTTTGTAAGGATAATCACAATCTAATTGTTTAGGATCTAAAACTGCAACCGCCCTTGGAATGAGGTCTCCTGGTAAATGGTGATCACAAATGATAAAATCTATTTGTCGCTCATTAGCATAATCAATTTTATCATTGGCTTTAATACCGCAATCTAATGCAATGATTAGGCTATAATTATTTTCCTTGGCATAATCAATACTTTTAAACGAAATACCATAGCCTTCGCTATATCTATCTGGAATATAATATCGAACTTCATGGAGATAAGACTTAAAAAAACTATATACCAGAGCAACAGCAGTTGTTCCATCTACATCATAATCGCCAAATATTAATACTTTTTCGTTGTTTTCAATCGCCTTGTTAATTCGATGAATGGCAGTTTCCATTCCTTTCATTAAAAAAGGATCGTGCAACGAATTTAAATTTGGTCTAAAAAAAGTTTTTGCTTCTTCAAACGATGATATTCCTCTTAAAGCTAACAGCTTAGCAATTGTTTCATCCACAACTAAATTTTGTTGTAATTCGGAAACTACTTCGGCTGAATAATGCGTATGTGTGAGCCACTGTTTTTTCAAAGCTTCTGGATTACAAAATTAACGGTTACAAATTGAATGAATTTACCTAAATTGGTTAAGCTATATTGTGATAAACAGACATGATATCATCATCATCTTCCATTTTATTTATCATTTTTTCAAATTCAATTTCTTGCTCTTCAGTTAATTCTTTAGTGATATTTGGGATAAATGTTTTAATGGTTTCTTTTACCATGTATTTTTTTTCTTCTAAACCAGCTTGCATCATACCAAAATCTGTGAAAGCAACTTGTACAATTAATTCATTCGTTTCATCATCCCACGTTAATTCTTCAGCACCAAAATCAATCAAATCTAACTCTACATCGTCTTTATTTAAGCCAGTTGAATCTATTTTAAATAGGCCTTTACGATCAAACATAAAACTTACTGAGCCAGTTGTACCGACTGAACCATTGGATCGACTAAAATAAAGCCTTAAATTAGCAATAGTACGTGTTGGATTATCAGTTGCACATTCAACCAATACAGGTATGCCAAAAGGGCCATAACCTTCATAAATAACTTCATCATAACTACCGGTGTCTTTTTCTGAAGCACGTTTAATAGCGGCATCAATATTTGTTTTTGGCATATTTACAGCCTTTGCATTTGCTATACAAATCCTTAATCTAGGATTCAAATCAGGCGTTGGGCCACCGGCCTTTACTGCCATTACAATTTCTTTACCAATTTTAGTAAATTGCTTTGCCATTTTAGCATAACGCTTAAACATGGTTGCTTTGCGGGTTTGAAAAATACGTCCCATAGTAAAATCTTAAAAATTTATAATTTCCGACAAATTTAGTATAAAAAACATGATACTTTAAATACATTTGTTTTAAATATTAACCATTACGTCCTCAAATCAAACGTTAAGTGTTTTTCAAGTTCATATCACTTTACCAAATATATTTAATCACCGATTTACAGAGTTAATTCCTGAGCAAAGAAGAGTTGTTAAAAAATTATTAGCAGCACAAGTTATTTTAAGTTATGCTTTGGATATGGAACGTCAAAATTTATGGATCACTATTCAAGCCAAAAACCAATTACAAGTGTTGGATGTTTTATCTACATTTCCAATAATCAAAGAGATTAAAGTGGATGTTTTTGAATTAGCTTTTTTTGATACTGCGCCTGCCAGTATTTACGAACTCATTATGAATTAGTGATGATTAAAAACACTAAATAGCTTTCAAACTCAAATCCATGCTTTTGACATGGTGTGTAAGCGCACCAACAGAAATAAAATGGACTCCACATTTGGCATAGCTAACAATGTTTTTTTCTGTAATACCGCCTGAGCTTTCAACTTCATAATTGTTATTAATTAAAGTCACTGCTTTTTTCGTATTTGCAATCGTATAATTATCAAGCATGATGCGCTGAAAACCTCCGTTTTTTAACACAAGTTTCACATCGTGTAAAGTTCTTGTTTCAACTTCTATCGGTAATTTCTTCTTTATCTTTTTTAAATAAACATGCGTTGCTTGAAGCGCCTCAATGATTCCACCAGCAAAATCAATATGATTATCCTTAATCATAATCATATCGTACAATCCAAAACGATGATTAGCCCCGCCACCGATAACAACGGCCCATTTTTCAAAAAAACGAAAATTAGGAGTTGTTTTTCTTGTGTCAATGACTTTTGCCTGCGTACCCTTGCATAAGGTTTGTAAATAATTGGTTTTAGTCGCAATGGCGCTCATTCGTTGCATTACATTTAATACTAAACGTTCAGCAGTTAATAATTTTTGAGTATTACCTTCAACATAAAAAGCAATATCACCAACTTTTACCGAACTTCCATCTTTTATTAACTCTGTAAATTTAAACTTAGGATCAATGAGTTTGAAAATCTGTTTAGCAGCCTCAACACCTGCTAATATGCCCTTTTCTTTGACTAATAATTTACACTTACCTTTTTGAGTATGAGGAATCGTAGCTAGAGCCGAGTGGTCTCCATCACCAACATCTTCTTGCAATGCATTTTTTACAAATTGCGCTAAATTAAAATGTTTTTTGTGTTGCTGAAAGTAATTACTCATTTTCAATTCTAAACCCCGAAATTAAATTGCTTCTAATTAATATAGATACTCGATATTTACCAGAATTCGTATCTATTGTTCCTGTAATAAATTGTTGATCTCCGTTCACAATGCTAGTATGTGCAGTAGTGTAATTCTTTACTTTATTTTTCGAGAAAAAATCTGCAATAATGGCTTGAGCTTGAGATTTACTCATTAAGTCTTCTTGCGCCAAAACTTTAATTGATAACTTATCCGAAAATAATTTAACTAACTCTTCCGCATTTCCTTTTTTTAAAGCCAATGAAACATCATCGTTTAAATCCTCTGCTCCAAAAGAAAATGAAAACAGACTTATTAATATAATTGTTATAAACTTCATTTCTCTGTAAATTTAAATATTTAAATACAATTACAATGCCTAAAACTTGCTAAATTCGTTAAAAATGAAAATCATATTAGTTCAAATAGAAAAAACAAACGATGTATACCTTAACGATGGCATAAAAGTTTATACAGATCGGTTGAAAAATTATGTTTCCTTCCAAACAGAAACTATAGCCATGAATAAATTGGTTAGACAAAAACCATTTGATGAGCAAAAAAAGGCAGAAGCCATTGAAATTGAAAAATTACTCTTGCCTTCAGACTATTTAGTGTGTTTAGACGAACATGGTAAACAACTAAAATCAACTTTGTTTGCTGACTTTTTAAATAAAAGAATGGTATCTGGATGCAAACGACTGGTGTTTTTAATTGGAGGGCCATTCGGCATTGATCAATCTATATTAAAAAATAGTTCTTATGTCATGTCATTATCTGATATGACATTTTCTCACCAAATGATTCGTTTGTTCTTTTGCGAACAATTATATAGAGGTTTTTCGATATTAAAAAATGAAAAATACCATCATGAATAATTTAAACTTTTAGCTCTTTTTTTATACCAACCATTGCTAATAATATCCAGCCAGCTATAAAAAATAAACCTCCAATTGGAGTTATTGGCCCCAAAAAAGAAAGCCATTCTGCATGAACTAATTGTCGGATGCACAAAAGATACAAAGAGCCCGAAAATAAAATGATCCCAATTAAAAAACAACTAAATGCCCATTGTAAATGCTTGCTATTAATATGCTTTGCTAATAAAAAAACAATAAACATTGCTAGGGTATGGTATATATGATATTTAACGCCTGTATCAAATCCATTGACTTGATCATTTGTGATTAAACCAGTATCTATCTTACTTTTTAAGTAATGTGCCCCTAAGGCTCCTAATGCAACAGCTATTGAACCTAAAATGCCAATGATGGTTAGTTTATTATTTTTCATAACATATTATTTTTTACTATCGAGGAATTTTGAAAACTCATCTCGTGTTTCTTGAAATTGAAATTCGTTTATTAATTTTAAGGTGTTTTCTTTATCGACTAAGGCATAAAAGGCAGATTTTAACACGTCTATTTTTTCTCTATCATGACTAAACAGCGTCATTATTTTTTGGGCTTGTGAAGTACTAATGCAATTAAAATATAATTGTTTTTTAGCTGCCACTGTTCTCTCATTTTCGTATTTCTTCCCTCTGATAAAATTCAAAACATCATTAAATTTTTGATCTGAAATCGCTATTCGACATGCCATACTTTTTTGTTTAAGTATATCCGTTTCATCTTGTAAAAACTGAGAAAACGCATCTTTCATTGATTCATATTTTAAAACTTGTAACAATACATTTATATTTTCCTTGTCTGTAACATGTGCATAGCCCTTTTTAATGCCATTTAAAATGTCTAGTTCTAATTTGAGAACTGAAACTAACTGATTTAATTGTTTAGAAGAATAACAGTTGTTTTCTAAAATTGAATTTAGGTATAGCAATACCAATTCATCATCTTTACATTTACTAAATAAATTTAAAGAATAACTGATTTCAAGATCGGTTAAAACAGCATCACATGTTTCTGTTTGAAAATTATAATTATTAAAAAAAATAGGCTTATTGTTTTTTGCTTGATACAATTTACCATAGATACTATTATCAACTAAGGGTATTTCTTTTTTTGGCACTTCAGGAACATTAGGCATAGCTGGAGCTGAAGGTAATTCAATAGAATTAAAAGTTAAGTTATCTGCCGATTCAGATAAAACATAAGTAAATTCTTTATTGGTGTATTTATCTGAAATAAAAAAAGAATCTATGAACATTATTTCTTTATTATTTAATAAGGTTGATAATTTAATCTTTTGCCAACCTAATCCTAAATTAAATGCTTTCACATTTGTTTCAGGAATACTATTAATGTTTTCGTTGTTAACTGTTAAAGAAAAAACTTGTCCCACATTACTAAAAACAATCAATGAATTAGACTGGCTTCTCCCATATAAGGAAATGAACACAGTGAAAATAATTGCTAAATTTTTAATAAACATATATTCTTTCTTTAAGTAACAAATTTAAATTATTTTTGTGGTAATAACACGATTCATCAAAGTTTAAAGAAATTTTATGTATTCCAATCTAACTATAACATGAGCAACATTTTAATTATAGGAGCTGGTCGCTCATCATCAAGTTTAATTACCTATTTTTTATCACATGCTAAACACTACAATTGGCATATAACCATTGCTGATGCAAATAAAATTGCCGTAGATTCAAAAATTAGTGCTTATTCGGATGTAGCAACTGCTGTAGAATTTGATGTATTGAATGTATCGTTACGTGAAAAACTTATTTCGCAATCCGACTTTGTTATTTCCATGTTACCCGCTTTTATGCATGCTGATGTTGCGAAAGATTGCGTAAGACTTAGCAAACATCTTGCTACGGCAAGTTATGTAAGTGCCGAAATGAAAGAATTAGATGCAGAAGCCCAAGAAAAAAAATTATTATTACTGAATGAATGTGGTTTAGATCCAGGTATTGATCATGCTTCCGCTATGCAGGTTATACATAAAATTCAATCTGAAGGTGGTATAATAACAAACTTCCAATCATTTTGTGGAGGTTTAGTTGCGCCAGAAAGCAATGATAATCCGTGGGGTTATAAATTCAGTTGGAATCCACGAAATGTAATTTTAGCCGGGCAAGGAACGGCTCAATTTATTGAAGATGGTCATCTAAAATTCATTCCTTATAACCGTTTATTTACTCAAACTTGCGCCATTCACGTTGATGGCTATGGCACATTTGATGGCTATGCAAATCGAGATAGTATAGGATACAAAGAGCCATATGGTTTATCAGATGTAAAAACGATGTTACGCGGTACACTCCGACAAACAAATTATTGTAAAGCTTGGAATGTATTTGTGAAATTAGGATTAACAGACGATTCGTATAAAATCAAAAACTGTAATTCATTAAATTATACAAGCCTCATACAATCCTTTTTACCAGCAGGTGATGGCAGTGTAAAAGAAAAATTAATTTCGTTTATGGGCAACGATATAGATGCGACCATCATCAGTATGTTGGATTACTTAGAATTATTTGATAATAAACCCATCACATTAAAAGAAGCATCCCCTGCCGAAATATTACAACATTTATTAGAAGAAAAATGGGTGTTAAAACCAGGCGATAAAGACATGATTGTGATGCAACATCTTTTTGAATACGAACTTAATGGTGAGCACAAAAAACTAACTTCCTCTTTAGTTGTCATTGGAGATGATGAGATACACACTGCTATGGCTAAAACAGTAGGTTTACCGTTAGCCATCTCTATCAAGAATTTCTTAACAGGTAAGTTTAAATTATACGGGGTACAGATTCCAATTGTAAAAGAAATTTATGAACCCTTGCTTGCAGAACTAGATTCTTTAAATATTAAATTTATTGAAAAAGAGATATAATTAAAACTTACTTATTGTTGAACGATAAATAATCTTGCAGAATAATGGTTGCGCTAATCATATCCACGGTGTCTTTATTAGCTCTATCTTTTCTTTTCAAACCACCCATTAACATAGCTTGATGTGCCAAAACAGAAGTGAAGCGCTCGTCGTAACGAGCAATTTTAATGTTTGGAAATTTACGAGTTAGATGTGTTACAAAAGGTTCAATATAACGTGCGCTATCAGAAGCTTCGTTTTGTAATGTTTTTGGTTCACCTACAACAATACACTCCACATTTTCTTTTGCTAGGTAAGATTCTAAATAAGTAATCAAATCTTTACTATGCACCGTAGTTAAAGCAGTTGCTATTATTTGCAAGGTATCTGTTACCGCAATACCAACACGCTTGCTACCGTAATCTATTGCTAAAATTCTTCCCATATATAAAGTAAAGGTAATTAGATTTATAAATAAATGAAATTATAAAACGAATGTTATATTTTGTACTTTTAAAATGAAAATATAAAATTTAGAAAATGACTGCATTGTTTTTAGAAACATCAACTAGTTCGACAAAAGAAGATGTTTTTATTTTCCTAGGATTTCTTCATTTTCTCATAGGAGTTGTTCAATTAATTGGGGCAACTGTTCGTACTATAATTGCTATAATTTATAAAAAGAACTTAAAGTTACTTTTAATTTATTGGTTACAGGTAGCTATCTTTATCTTAGTATGTTATGGATTTGTCAAATTAAACTATGATATTTTTAATTGGATTCCATTTGCTATACTCATTGCCATTTGGTATTGGGTTAACATTGTTTTCACAAAACAAACAAAAGATTTTTTTGTACCTTAAGTTCATTATTTGAAATTAATCCTTGTAAGATTTCAATATCAAAATTTTAATATTAAAATAAAATGTAATGCCACACTTTATCAAATCACTTTCCTTTGCCTTAAACGGTTTAAAATTAGTATTAAAAGAGAAACATTTTAAAATTCATCTGATATCAGCATTGCTTGTATTACTTTTAGGCTTTTACTTTCATATCAGTACAACTGAATGGTTCGTTGTCTTTTTTTGCATAAGCATTGTTTTATCAATTGAAACAATCAATACAGCAATCGAGTATTTTGTAGATTTAGTAGAACCAAATGAAAACCCTAAAGCTGGGGCAATTAAAGATTTATCCGCTGCTGCAGTATTAATCGCTTCAATCATTTCATTAATAATTGGTATTATGATATTCGGTAAATATATTTTAGCTTTACTTACAACTGTTTAACAAGTAATCACGTATTAAACCCATTTTATGTTTCCAGAAACTGAGCTCATCCTTTCAAAAGAAAATAGAGTTTATCATATTAATTTAAAAGGTGAAGATATCGCTGATAATGTCATTGTTGTAGGTGATCAAAATCGTGTGGCTGAAATTTCAAAATTATTTAGCAAAATTGAATTCAAAACTGAACATCGTGAATTTGTAACACATACAGGTATATTCAACGGAAAGCGAATAACGGTTTTATCTACAGGTATCGGCACAGATAATATCGATATTGTAATGAATGAATTAGATGCTGCAATCAATATTAATTTAGAAACCCGTGAATTGAATCCAACTCACCGTTCATTAAATATTATCAGACTAGGAACCAGTGGTGCATTACAAGCTGATATTCCTGTAAATGGCATTGTTGTTTCATCTCACGGTTTAGGCTTGGATGGCTTATTAAATTATTATGATAATTGGCAATCTATCAATGAAAATGATATCAGTGAGGCTTTTATGAAACATACTAATTGGTTACCTAATTTACCTTATCCTTATTGTGTAAAGGCATCAGATTCATTAGTATCAAAATTTCGAGAAGGAACACATATTGGAATTACAGCAACCGCCCCAGGGTTTTATGGTCCACAAGGTCGTCAATTAAGATTAAAAGCTGCTATGCCAACTTTAAATGATTTTTTAACCAATTTTAAAATGGGAGACCAGCGTATTACCAATTTTGAAATGGAAACATCTGCCTTATATGGTTTAGGAAAGTTATTAAACCACCAATGTTTAACAGCGTGTGTCATCATTGCAAACCGCGTGCGTAAAGAGTTTACAAGTGATTACGCAAAAAGTGTTGAGATATTAATAACAGAAAGTTTACAACGATTAACAACCTAATTGTTCAAAAAATGAAAATATAAGTTAAAAATGGCTCTTATTCGGGGCTATTTTTGTTTTGTATGAGGCCTAAAAAAAATGAAATGAATCTAAAGGAAGTAATAGCATTAATTACTTTACTTGATGACCCCGATGATGGAATTTATTCTGAAGTAAAAAATAGATTCATTATCCTTGGTCCACCAGCAATTCCTCACCTTGAAACTGCATGGGAAAACAGCTTTGATGCGCTGATGCAAAAACGAATAGAAGGTATTATTCATACCATCCAATTTAAAGCCTTACAAGATGCTCTTAAATATTGGGCAGAATATGAGCAAGAAGACTTATTTAAGGGATGTTCTATTATTGCTCGTTATCAATATCCTGATTTAGATGAAACGAAATTAAAAAAGCAGTTACAACAAATCAAACAAGATGTATGGTTAGAATTGCACGATGATTTAACGGCGGTAGAAAAAGTTAAAATTATCAACCATATTTTATTTGAGGTACATCAATTTGGTGGCAATATTTCTAATTACCATGCCCCACAAAATTCATTCATTAATGTTGTATTAGAAACAAAAAAAGGAAATCCAGTTATGTTGAGCGTTATTTACGCTTTAATTTGCAAAGAACTAGCTATTCCAATTTATGGTATAAATCTACCTCAACATTTCGTTTTAGCTTATGTAAACGATTACGCAAACTTAATTGATCCATCAGACAGAACCTTATCTGATAATATATTATTTTACGTTAACCCATTTAGTAAAGGTTTAATATTTAATCAAGGAGATATAGAGGCCTTTATAAAACAATTAAACCTTGAGCCCGAAACCAAACATTTTCTTCCATGTTCCAATTTAGATATAATTAAACGAATTTTAAATAATTTGATTCATTCGTTTGATAAAATGGGTTATGCAGAAAAGGTCGCAGAACTAAAAAAGTTAGAAAAACAATTGTAAAAAATTGTTTATAAAACCACTTTCAATCAATTTAAATATTCATTTATTTTAAATAAATAAGCATGAATCCAAAGGGGAAATTAGTAATTATTGGGGGGGCTGTAGATAAAGGTAGTTTTACTGAAAAAAACTTTGAAAAGCAAGTAGAAAAAAATTTAAATTTTTTTGAAACAGGGATTTTAAAGCGTTTAATAATTGAGTCTAAATACAAAGAAAATTCTCGTATAGAAATTATCACAACCGCTTCAAAAATACCAAAAGAAGTTGGTCCAGAATACGCACGTGCCTTCGAGTTTTTGGGAGCGAAGCATGTAGATGTTTTATATATTGAAAAAAGAGAACATGCCTTAGAGGAATCTTCTGTTGAACGATTAAGAAAAGCTGATGTGGTTATGTTTACAGGAGGCGATCAACTTCGTCTCACTTCGATTTTAGGAGGCACACCGTTTCATGAATTACTATTATATAAATACCAAAATGAAGATTTTATTTTTGCTGGAACTTCAGCTGGAGCAGCAGCCGCATCAAATAACATGATTTACCAAGGCAGTAGCAGTGAAGCATTATTAAAAGGGGAGGTAAAAATATCAAGTGGTTTGGGTTTAATAGACGATGTAGTGATAGATACGCATTTCGTGCACCGAGGGCGAATAGGTCGTTTATTTCAAGCTGTAGTTGGCAACCCAAAAATACTTGGAATTGGATTGGGAGAAGATACAGGATTATTAATAACAGATAAAACAAAAATGGAAGCCATAGGATCTGGCTTAGTCATATTAGTTGATGGCAGAAACATTAAAGATACAAACTTAACTTCTGTTGAAATGGGACAACCAATTTCTATCAAAAATTTAGTAGTGCACGTGATGAGTATGGGCGACCATTATGATTTAGCATCACATGAGATGACAATTGATTTTCACACTAAATAAAAAAATCTCTTATCTATTGGACAAGAGATTTTTAAACTAAAGAATGTAATCCACTTATAAAATCAGCATCGCATCTCCGTATGAATAAAAACGGTATTTTTCTTTTATAGCTTCTTTATATGCTTTCATGATTAAATCATAACCACCAAAGGCCGCAACTTGCATTAATAAAGTTGATTCAGGCATATGAAAATTTGTTATCATACAATTTGCAACCGAGAAATCATAAGGAGGAAAAATAAATTTATTTGTCCATCCAGCATACGGATTAACATGACCTGTTGTTGAAACAGAAGATTCTAATGTCCTCATGACAGTTGTACCAACAGCACACACTTTTTTCTTTTTGTCTTTAGCTTTATTAATTTTTAGACAATTTTCTTCCGTAATTAAAGCGTCTTCGCTATCCATTTTATGTTTAGTTAAATCTTCCACTTCTACCATCCTAAAAGTTCCTAAACCAATGTGTAAGGTAATATTGGCATATTCTACGCCTTTAATTTCTAATCTTTTTAATAATTCCCTACTAAAATGCAACCCAGCGGTTGGAGCTGCAACTGCGCCTTCATTTTTAGCATAGACTGTTTGATAGCGATCAATATCACTTTCTTCAACGGCACGTTTAATATATTTTGGCAAAGGTGTTTCCCCTAAATCATAAAGCGCATTTCTAAAATCCTCATATGGGCCATCAAATAAAAAACGAAGTGTTCTTCCTCTTGAAGTTGTATTATCAATAACTTCAGCAACAACATTGTCATTTTCACCAAAATATAATTTGTTACCAATTCTAATTTTACGAGCAGGGTCTACTAAAACATCCCATAAACGACTTTCTTTATTTAATTCACGTAACAAAAATACTTCTATTTTAGCGCCTGTTTTTTCTTTATTACCATACATACGAGCAGGAAAAACTTTGGTATCGTTTAATACCATAACATCACCTTCGTCAAAGTAGTTAATAACATCTTTAAATTTCTTATGTGTAATTTTACCAGTAGCTCTATCAACTACCATTAATTTACTTTCATCACGATTTTTTGAAGGGTACTCTGCCAATAATTCTTTAGGCAGATTAAATTTAAACATGGACAGTTTCATATCTGTTATAATTTTAATATAAGACAGAACAAAATAGGCTTTAACGCCATTTTATAATCTTACGGGATTAATTTAGTGTGCAAAAGTAAGAAAAATGAATGAATTAATGAAATATATTATTGATTTTGAAGGTTTTCGGTAAAAAAATCAAATATTAATTAGTTTTGACTAATATAATTAAACTTTAAACCTGTTATTTCTTCAAATACCTCTCCTGCCTCTTTTAGCTCAGAATCATCTTCGTCTACTATCCAATTTACAATGGTATTAGACTTAACATGATTAGACGTATTGGCAACTTTAGAGAATAAATTAAGCAAACATTTCGAAGAACCTGTATTAAAATAATCTAAATAGATATCAATAATTAACTGATTGTTATTCGTTAAATATTCTTCTAAAATATCAACGACAGGTTGAAAAAAATGAATAGGGTTTTCGGGTGTGCATATCCCTTTGATAAATAATTTATGTTCTTGATCATCGAAAATAATTTCGGGCGAACTTTTAGTGGACACGATATGCAATAGTTTCATACTAATAAAATTATGACTTTTAAACTAACTAATACAAAATTAAATGATTTCAAATTCAAACTTTGATTTAGCACTATGTTCTAAATCTTTTCCTAAATCTAAATTATCTTCATCATCAGCTTCATAACGCCAAACGATTGTTATGTTTTCGCACTTATCCTTCAATACATTTATTTTCTTAATTATTTCTATAAATGCACGAGTGGATGAAGTATTTATGTATTCGATTTCGAAAATTAACTTAATAGCTTTTGGCATATTGCTTTCTAAATCTTTAATCCAATTGATTACTGGGGTGTAAAAATTAGTAATGTTCTCGGGAATAGAAACCCCTTTAATTACTAATTGCCCATCTATATTGAAATTAATTTCAGGAGTTTCAGCTGTTTGTTTTACAATTAAATTTTCCATTTTATAATTTATTTTAATTTTATTGTTGTTAGTTATGCTTTTTTATCGGATCAATCAATTACTTTATTATGAGGAATAATCGAAAATGAAACTACGGTAATATCGTCTGTTTGTTGATGAATACCGATAAATTCATCCATCTCTTTACTTAAAATTTGTTCTTTTTCAATGCCGGATTTAGGTATAATTGATTTCAGTAAATCAATAGTTCGTTTTTTTGAAAAACGTTTGTAATGATTGCCACCTAATTGATCTTGATAGCCATCAGTTGCCATATAAAAACATTCATCACCAGTAACATTAATTTCAATTGTTTTAAACTTAAAATCTTCATCTCTGTAATCACCAATTGATTTACGCTGTCCTTTTATGTAAAACTCTTGATCATTGATGAAATATAATAATCCTAATCCTGCTCCTGAAAAACTTAACTTATTAGCTTTGGTATCAATCACACAAAGCCCAATTTCCATTCCATCTCTAATAATATCATGCTCTTTATTATTTAATGATAAATAAATTTGATCATCTAAATTCATTAAGATCTCTGCAGGATTTGTAATTTTTTCTATATCAACTATTTGTTCCAAAATTCTACTTCCAATCAAAGTTAAGAAAGCGCCTGGAACACCATGCCCTGTGCAATCTGCAACAGCTATAAAAGTTAATCCGTTTTTTTCTTTTGCCCAATAAAAATCACCACTTACAATATTTCTAGGTTTAAAATATAAACTAATATCGCTAAATGTTTTTGTAAGTTTAGTTATTTCAGGTAATATCGTTCGCTGTATATTTTGAGCGTAGTTTAAACTATCAATATTGTCTTTATTTATTTGCAATAATTCATTTTTTAAGTCAAGCTGTTTAATTGCAACAGAGAGCAATAATGTAATCGATTCTAGATTTTTAATTTCATTATCAGTTAAATCAAATACGCGACCGAGAGAAACATGTATACCTGCAATTAACCTATTACCATCCATAATTGGTAATAATATATAGGAAATAACATTAATATGTCTATTGTCTAAATCAGAAACAGAAACTTCTTTTGCCGTTTTAAGATTACGTTCAATAAAAATTTCACCCTTTTGCAAAGTGGTTGTACTTCTTGTAGTAGACATAGGAATGACAATTTTATTAAATTGATTATCTACGATTTCATAACCACTAAAATGATCATTTTTATCATTTACTTTTGCCAAGGCAACACTTACGCATCCTTTAGTCTGATTTTTTATAAAGCCTAATGTTTTAAAGGCTAATTCTTCATAAGATTGAGAATTGATAATGTTTTGTTGCAACGTATTTTTATATTCTAAATCACTTGATAATTGTAACAATACATTCCTATTTTTAACTTTTTCAGTTATTTCAGTTACGACTTCAATTTGTTGAACAACATTTCCGTTATCATCTTTAATAACGGTATTAGTTACTTCAACCCACTTAATTTTTTTACTTGTTGTAATGATTTCAATTTCCTCACTAAAATTTGTTCCATTTAAATCATTAATTTCGTTTTCGAACTCTTTTCCACTAGGGTTAAATAAATCTCTTGGTCTGTTACCAATTAAATCTCCTAAAGAGATTTCAACCATATCTAAATAACCTTGATTTGCCCAAATAACTCTACCAGACTGATCCGCCACTAAAATACCATTTGTGGTTTTTTCAGCAACTATTGATAATTGTTTTAACTCTAATTCAATTTTCTTTTTTTCTGTGATGTCAGAACAAATTCCAGAACTCTTGAAATAGAAACCATTAACATCTTTGATACCAAACGATTTTTCGTAAATCCATTTTATAGAGTTATTTACTTTAATTCTATACTCAATTTCATAAAAACCATTTAAAGCTAAATTTTTATGTGCGTTATATATGATACTTTGATCCGCTTCAAGAATATAGTTTTTCCAATAATCAAATTGTGAGTAATACTCATTTGATTTTACACCAAATATTTTTTCAGAAGATGGACTTACATAAAGCATTTTCTTTGACTTTAGATCGTAAAGCCAAAACACATCATCGATGGTTTCGTTTAACATTCTAAAATTACTTTCACTTTCTTTAATAGCTAACTCAGCTGATTTTCTTTTTTCTGTTTCTAATGAAATAGAAATGATTTCAGCGACTGAACGAGCAAAATTTATATCTTCATTATCCCATACTCTAAAACATGTTTTCATTTCACAACAAACTAAACCTGATAATTTACCATTTAGAAACATGGGAACATCCAATAATGATTTAATATCATTATTTTGAGATAAACAAAAATCACTAGTATAATCATGTTCACATATATTATTGGCTATAATAGTTTTCCCTTCTTTAAGAGCCAGAAAATACTTAGGATAATCTTTTCCTAAAATAACTTCCCCATCATTAAACTCTTTCGTTACAACAGTGTATGCTTTTAAACTAACTACTTTATCATCAAAATGGTTCCAAATAGAAATACGATCAATGTTTAGTGCTTCAGAGGATTTTAGTAAAATATCATTTACTATTTCGTCCAAATTCGAATCGGCTGTTTTAGGATTAGTTGTTAGTTGATGTAACACCAAATTATAGGTGTTCATTTTTTCTTGTCTTTTAACTTTTTCTAATTCAGTGTTTTTTAACGCTGTAATATCCCTTGTAATGGCTGAGAAAGATGTTATTTCTCCAACTTCATTTCTATAAAAAATTACTTTTTGAGAAACCCATAACACTTTTTTGTTTTTTGAAATTACAGTAAATTCAAGAACATCAAAGTCATTTTGATTCGAAGGTAATTCTGAATAAAATTTTATAACTTGTAATTTATTATCATCGCTAACTATGGACGTAAAATGCTGTCCTAATAACTCTTCAGAAGAAAAGCCTAAAATTCGTTGCATGGCTTCATTAATGAATGTGAAATAGCCAGAACCATCTGCCTCAAAAATAATATCTGGTGCATTTTGAACTAAATTTTTATACTGTTCACGAGCTTTTACTTGTTCTGTTACATCCTGCCCAATACCTACAAATAAATCATTTGAATATTTAGAGTCTGTCCATTGAATGTGCTTATAATCACCATTTTTACATTTTAATTTTCTGATGTAAACTCTATCTTTAACATATTTTTCAGAATAATCAGAAAATGCATATTCTTTATCTTGGGTTAAAGTCCAAAATGCCATTCCTTTAACCTCTTCGCTTGTATAGCCTAAAATTTTACTAATGTTTTCGCTACAATAAATAACCTTTCCCATTTTATCGGTCCCTAGTACTAATGAACTACCATTATTAACAATATTATTTGTAAATAGTAATTTTTCAGTATTATTTAATCGGATAATGTACCTCGCATGATTTAACTTTATGACAAACACTGTAACAAATGCATATACAATAGCAATATTAAAATCCATATTTGTATTGAAAAATAAGGCAAATGAAAATAAAACTAAAAAGCCTACATAAATCCAATAGTGTTTAATGTTTTTAAAAACAGAAAATGAGAAAAATAAAACTAGACAATGACTTGCAAACGTGATTAATTCGAAAGGCAGGATCCAAATTTTTAGCACAAGCGACACAAAATAAGCTAAGAATAATATAACAACGGCAATCGAAAGGTTTTTGTAAACAAATTTATTTTTAAAGCTTAAATAGTAAGAAACAATACAGAAAAAGCCAATAGCAAAATTGAAGTATAATTCACTATGAACTCTTAAATGAAAAATTTCAAAAAAGAATTCAATTAAAGGTGCGAAAGTGCCAAAAAAGAAAAGGAACATCCTATTAGCTTTATTGTCTTCTTCAAGTGAATTATTTGTTTCCTTTACATAATCAGGGTTGAACGTTGAAAATTTACTAAATAAAAAATAAATAACGAGAACAACTAAAATAATGACACTCGTAATAAACCACCAACTTAAATAAAAAGGCGTTTTAATTGAAAATGAAAAACTTGTTTCTTGACTCAAATCTTTACCATTTACATCAACCAATTTAACCTTAAAAACATAATCTCCTGAACGAAGTTTAGAGTAAGCAGTTTCATTTAATAGGCTAGGGTTTGACCAATCAGCATCTGCCCCTTCTAGTTTAAAAGAAAAATAAAGTTTGTCATTAATTTCAGAATTGATACAACTAAAATGAAATGTTAATTGATTTTCTTCAGTATTAAATATAAATCCACTATCAGGAATATTATTCCATTTATTTTTACTAGTTTCTGAAGTCCAATCAATATTTTTATTTAATACTTTTAAATCTGTAATTACGACTTGACGAGGAATTTCATTATCAATTTTTGAGGCAGTTAGGCATTTTACAAATCCAATTCCAGTACCTAAATAAATATTTCCTTCGTTATCAATGAATTGAGCTCGCGTGTTGGTTTCTAAGCCTCTAAAGCCATTTTTTGAATTATAACTTTTAACAGAAACAATTTCTCCCTTTTCATTAACCGAAATTTTATCTAATCCTAAATTAGAGCCCGCCCAAATATTACCAAATTTATCTGCAATTAATGTGTAAATAACGGTGGACGTTAATCCATTCTTCTTATTAAATTCTTTTTTGCCATTCTTTCCATAAGAATAAATATAATCTAAGCCTGCAAACCAATAATTACCGAAACTATCTTTTGTAGAAATAGAAAATGTAGAGTTTATAATTGCATCGGATATTTTGAATTCATTCGGTGATTCTTCTGTAAGAATAAAAAGACCATGATTTGTGCCAATATACCATTTGTTCGGCTCAAATTGATTAATGGTATAAACGTAATCATTGTCTTCATTAATCCTTTTTGGAATCTTGATAATTAACTTAAAATTTTCATCGGTTATTAATAAACCGCCACCATAACTTCCTAAGAAATACCTGTTTTTTTTATCCTGAAAAATTGAAACTATAGCCTTTTTTTCATTATTAAAATAAGGAAGTGAAATATCTACTAACTGATTATTCTGAATTTTATGAATCCCTTTTTTTGAACCAAAAATTATTTCATTAGCATTATTTTTAAAAATAACACTTACCCCATTTTTATCATTTAAATATGTTTTTTGAAGTTTCAAATGACCTAAATTATCCTCGGAAAATTTAAGAATTCCTTTATTATTCATTCCAAGATATAAATCGGATTTATCTTTGAAAATCGAAAAAATGAATGGATAGTTTAATTCTTCAATATTGGTATAACTAATAAAGCGTTGATTTCCAGTTTTTAATAATCCTAAACCTTGTGTTCCAAAATACATGTTCTTTGAACGGTCTTGCATAAAACAAAGAATGTTATCTCCAAAGAATCCATTATTCTTATTAAATTTCTCAAATGATTTACCATCATACTTGAGTAAATCTTGTTGCTGTTCTCCCGAGATCCAAATATTATTTTCTTTACTGGTAAATATATATTTTGGCTTAAAATTTAACGGTGTTGCAATTATTTCAGATACTGAATAATTTAAATTAGACTGATTTATTTTATAGACACCACCTTTTTCAGAAACAGCAATAATTTCATTTGAATTATTTTTACAAATAGCTGAGTGGCCATTAAAAAGTTCTGGTAAAAGCCTTATGATAGTTTTATTTAAAACAAAAATTCCTTTAGACCCAGCAATTAATAAATTTCCATTATTACCAATCTCTGCTGAACTTACTTCACCAAAAGTGTTGTCATGGTATATGATGTTTTCTATTGAATAATCTCGCTTTACAATAATAATTTCTTTGTCGCCAATGCAATAAACGCCATTTTTACTTTTTACTAATTTATATATGTAATTAGACTTCAGTGTTTTGGTTAAAACGTCATAGGTTTTAAAAAACTTGTCTCCATTAAAAACGGAAATACCATTGAATTTAGAGGCAACAATTAAATTTAAATTATCATCTTCAATAATATCTGTTATTGAAGATCCTTTTAATTCATTACCAGCATCGTAAATTTTAAAAGACAAACCATCACTTTTAACTAATCCTCCTCCATCGGTACCAATCCAAATAAATCCACGGGAATCTTGCTCAAGTGCTGTTATTATAGAAGATGGAAGGCCTTGTTCTTGAGTTATTTGCTGAAAATCATAAACCTGAGCGTGACTAATCATGCTCATTATTAAAAACAATATGTTGTAAAAATGCTTCAAAAAAAACAGCTTAATTAATTTCTATTCTCAGAATTGACAATAGAAGGTACATAATTACATATTGGCAATTCATGTGCTAATATACGTAATTTATCTACATTTATATATATTTACAAGTTATTAAATAATATTAAGTTTGAATGTGTTAAAAAAAACAAATAAACATTTTTTATTACTTCATTTCATAGTTTTTATATGGGGTTGGTCGCCTATTTTAGGAAAAGGTATTTCTGCAAATGCTATGCAATTAGTATGGTTTCGGATTGCCATTACAATTGCATTAATGGCAATTTATTTAATTTATATAAAAGCCAATTTACTTATTTCAAAACAAAAACTGATTCAATTGATTTTAATAGGTTTTATCATTTGCATCCATTGGCTTTGTTTTTATGGGGGAATTAAAGCTTCAAATGTTTCTGTAACCATGGCCGCATTTAGCACAGGTACATTTTTTACTGCTCTTATTGAACCGCTTTTGTATAAACGAAAATTTATATGGTATGAATTACTCATTGGAATCATTATAATGGGGGCCATCTTTCTGATTTTTTCAGCTGAAATACAATTTGGCCTTGGCATATTACTTGGCGCGTTAGCTGCGTTTACAGCATCCTTATTTAGTGTGTTAAACGGTTTGTTAATTCAGGATAGCAAATCACCTATCTCATCGCCCGTTTTATCATTTATTGAATTATCAGCAGCGCTTATCGGATTAAGTATTTATTTATTTTTTAATCATGACTTTTCCGTTTCTTTCTTTTCAATTACAAATACAGACATTCTCCTATTATCAATATTAGCAGGAGTTTGCACGGTTTATCCATTTATTGCAAGTGTTAACCTGATGAAATACATTAGTCCTTACACAATAAACTTAACTGTTAATTTAGAAGGTGTTTACGGTATTATTTTAGCTAGTATAATCTTTCACGAAAACAAAGATTTATCAATCACCTTTTACATTGGATTTGGTATCATATTGTTTGCCATATTTTTAAATGCTTTTTTAAAACAACGATTAAACAAAAAAACAATCATTATTTAAAAAATAGCTATTTTAAAATAGTGTATTAACTATTTTATAACATAAAACCATACCTTTATTATCTTAAAATTAAAGATATGCAATTTGAGCTCAACTTAGACTATTTAGAAAAACTTAAAGAAGCTATATCAAATAATGATAATGCTATTTTAACAGCTCAATTAATTGAATTGTATGAAGTTGATATAGCCTCTATTCTAAACAGACTTGATCTTGAAGAATCAATTTACCTTTATAATTTAATTGAAGAAGATCTAAAAGCTAATGTTTTACTTGAATTAGATGAAGATAAACGTGAAGCAATTTTATCTACTTTCTCTACCAAAGAAATTGCAGAACAATTAGATAATATGGATTCGGATGACGCGGCTGACGTTATCAATGAATTACCAGAAGAAATTCAGAATGAAGTATTATCGCAAATAGAAGATATTGAGCAAGCAAGTGATATTGCAGATTTGATGAGCTATGACGAAGGGACAGCTGGTTCGTTAATGGCAAAAGAGTTGATAAGCGTGTATGCACATGAAACGGTTTCTGCATGTATTGATGAAATTAGAAGGCAAACAGATACTGTTGAAACCATGTATGCCGTGTATGTGGTAGACATGCATGATAAATTAATAGGCATGCTTTCTTTAAAAAAATTAATTATTTCTCATCCGTTAGCAAAGGTGGAAGAAATTTTTGATGCAGATATCATTTCATGTAAAACTAGCTCGTCGAGTGAAGAAGTCGCTGAATTGATTCAAAAATATGATTTAGTTGTTTTACCTGTTGTTGACCAATTAGGAAGATTGGTAGGACGAATTACCATTGATGACGTTGTTGACGTAATGAGGGAAGAAGCTGAGAAAGACATTCAGCGAATGAGTGGTATTACAGATGATGTTGACAGTAATGATACATTATGGCGTTTATCCAGAGCTCGAATTCCATGGTTATTAGTTGGCATGTGTGGGGGCATTATTGGCTCTCGAATTATTGGTAGTTATGAAAATCAAATTCAACTTAGACCTGAAATGGCTTTTTTTATTCCGCTTATTGGGGCTATGGGAGGAAATGTAGGAGTTCAATCATCAGCCATTATCGTTCAAGGATTAGCTAATAATACATTAATAACGGATAAAATTGCTCCTAAATTATTAAAAGAATTGGGTGTTGGATTAATAAATGGTTTAATTTGTTCAACATTAATTTTAGGTTATAATTTACTCATCAGCGAATCATGGGCACTTGCTGCAACCGTGAGCTTAGCATTAATTACAGTTATTTTATGTGCTTCATTTTTAGGAACCTTTGTTCCACTTATGATGAACCGATTTAAAGTAAATCCAGCTTTAGCTACAGGGCCTTTTGTAACAACTTTAAATGACATCATTGGCATTTCTATTTACTTCATTGTAGGTAGAATTCTTTACAGCGTTTTTTAAATGCAAACACTACAGCAACTTATTTCAGGCGAATTAAAAGGCGCAAAGACACTCAAACTATGTTGCGGACTTACATCATTTCCTCAATACATTTTTGAACTAGCTGATACATTAGAAATACTTGATTTATCAGGAAATAGTTTATCAGAAATACCCTCAAATTTTCATGAATTAAAAAAATTAAAAATTGTGTTTTTTTCAGAAAATAAATTCACACAGTTTCCAGATGTTCTGTCAAAATGCGAAAATTTAACAATGATTGGATTTAAATCTAATCAAATTCAAACTATTTCTGAAACAGCTTTCCCAAAATCATTACGTTGGCTCATTTTAACTAACAATCAAATTGAGAAATTACCCAATAGCATTGGTGATTGTAAAGATTTGAAAAAAGTAGCCTTGGCAGGAAATAAATTAATAGGTTTACCTAATGAAATGGCACAATGCCAAAACATTGAACTTCTGAGAATATCAGCAAACCATATCGCAGATTTACCTGAATGGTTATTTTCAATGCCGAAATTAGCATGGTTAGCATATTTAGGAAATCCATGTTGTGTGAAATTAACTCAAAAAAACACCATTCAAGAAATAGAATGGGAAGAATTTTCATTGAATGAAAAACTAGGAGAAGGCGCCTCAGGAATCATTTATAAAGCCAATTGGAATAACCCAAAGTCCAATCCAAAAACAGTCGCTATTAAACTATTTAAAGGCGAAGTAACGAGCGATGGATATCCAGAGGACGAAATTAATACCTGTTTATCAATTGGATATCATAAAAATTTAGTGAAAGTAATTGGAAAAATAAAAAACCATCCTCAAAAAACTTCAGGTTTAATTTTTGAATTAATTCCACCTAACTATTTTAATTTAGGTAATCCACCAAATTTTGAAACTTGCACAAGAGATACATTCACAATAAAATACACATTTAATCATATATTAATTATCTTAAAAAATATTGCAAATGCTTGTCATCATTTGCACTTAAGAGGTATTATGCATGGAGACTTGTATGCACATAACATCTTAATTGATGAACAAGGAAATACTATTTTAGGAGATTTTGGTGCGGCATCAATCTATGATTTAAAAACCAATCAGACCAACAAATTTGAAAAGTTAGACGTTAGAGCCTACGGTTATTTGATAGAAGATTTATTATTAAATCTTACTGAAAGCAATCTATTTTTTAAAAATTTAGAGAGATTAAAAAAAATCCAAAACGATTGCTTAAAAAAAGAAATATTAAACAGGCCATCATTTTCTAATATTTTAGATGAATTAAGTTTACTTTCTATTTAATTTAAAATCTAATTATTCGGCCCAACGAAAACTAGCAATTTCAAATCCAGCCAAATCTAAAACTCTATCCACTACTGTTGATGCTAAATCCTCAAACGTTGCAGGGTTACTATAAAATGAAGGTGATGCTGGACATATAATTCCACCAGCTTGGGTTACCACTTGCATATTAGAAATATGAATTAAATTGTAAGGGGTATCTCTAATCATTAAAATTAATTTTCTTCTTTCTTTTAAAATAACATCAGCTGCTCGAGAAGTTAAATCATTACTAATTCCTGAGGCTATGCGTGCTAAAGTTCCCATGCTGCATGGGCAAACTATCATAGTTGTGTACTTTGCAGAACCGGAAGCAAAAGGTGCATAAAAATTATTCTTGTCATAAAACGTAAATGGATAATTTTTATAATCTTCATTTCCTAATTCATGCTTCCAAACATCCTTGGCGTTATCACTCATAACAACACCAACCTCATTAATTTGATTAGTGAGTTTACTAATTTTATCTAGTAATACTTTGGCATAAATACTACCACTAGCTCCAGTAATACTAATTATTATTTTTTGTTTTGTGTTCAAATTATTTTTTTGTTTTTATACGATAACCCAAAGTAAATTCTAAAATATTGTTATAATATCCTTTGTTGAACAAGCGAGCTAACAAATTGTTGTAATAAATAGCTTGCTTAGTATAATTTGGTCTAATTGTAATAAATGAATTACTACTTCTAAAATTAACAAACCATTTTTCATTCATATGATATCCTAATCCAACTTTAACCGAATACTCAAAATTATTAAAAGGATATTTACCAGTAAAATTGCCTTGTTCAGTAGCTTCGTAATAGTTAATAAGGTAGCCAGCAGAAACACCAATATCAAACAGATATTTTTTATTTGAAGTAAAGGAAAAAAGTAACGGAACTTCAAGGTAATTTAAATTTAAGTAATAGGCAGTAAAATCATTTTTGGTTGGATTTTGATTTTTTTGTGCACCTTTTTGAATAAATAAAAATGAAAGGCTTGAATGTAATTGATTCGATATTTTTGTTTCTACTCCTACTCCACCCATGAATCCAACTTTATGAAACCCACTGTAAGCGTCTCCATGAACTTGGGCTGGAGAAACTCCCATATTCAAAATTAAATCAAAAGTTGATTTTTTTTCTTGACTAAATAAAACTATAGGTAAGAGTAAAAAAAATAAAATCTTCATATACCCACAAAGATACAAAAATCTAATTAAACTGTTTTAACCATTTCACCGCATCATCCTGAGTTGTGAATAAACTAGTAGGTCTTTCGGGTACTACAATCTTAATATAAAAATTACAAATAATTTTTTGAGAAATAGAATTTATAACAAAGGCATCAGCAATTGAATATGGGCAATTATGAACCTTAGCCATGTGCTTTAAAGTTTCAATATCAGCAATAGAATATTTGCCAAATAAAAACATAGTTGGAAGTTTTCTTGAACCCATTTCAAGTTGAGCCGAAATGAGTTGTTTCAAATCGCTTAAAGAAAATTCTTTTTTATCTAATATTTCAACCATGTAATATCTATTCTTATGAATAGATATATTGAAAACATCAGATACTATTTTTTTAGATAAAATCATAAATTTATTAGACAAATTTATATATTTAACTTATAAATAACAAAATTTATCTCAATATTTTCCTGTCATTTAATCAAAATTTCCATTTTATTTTTTGGTCGTTTATACTCAAGCCATATAAAGTTTTTAAGCCTCATGTCTTCATCAACTACTTCTTTTAAAGGATAAATAATTGATTCGGGTTTATTTTTAAAGGACATTTTTGACAAACCACTACCATCAAACCACATAGTAATTGATTGGCATAGGGTTTTATTTACTCCAGTGTAACTATTTTTTTGTTTTACATAATAAATAATTTCCGCATTGCCCTTGATATTTATTTTCCGAATGGTATCTCTTTCAAAAAAACCTTCCATGTTTCTCCCAGAAACTTGATTAAATTTTTTTTCATCTAAGCTATCTGATTTTTGAATAACAAGCGCATTAGCATTTAATTCAAAGGATTTAAGCCCAAATTCAGAAATGAAAACATTGATTTGCTTTGCTGTGATTTGAGCGTTTGAAGCCCATAAAACGGGCGAATTATAAAGCATTAACACAGAATCGTAAATCGAATAATTTAATGAATCACATATACCTTGTAAATCTGATTTAAAAATTTTAACATGCTGATAAGCCTTTACATTAGCATGTAAACTGTCTGTCTTGTTATAAAATAAGGTATCTGCTGATAAAAATAACGTATCCTTATCTATTTTTTTTGAATACACTGCGTGACCTGTAACAATAGATTTTTTGGTCAACTCATAATGTTCTGCGAAATCACCCATAATAACAGAGGTGTTGCTTGTGTCAATAATTTTGACATGACGCATTGCTCGCCCATATCCCGTTTTTCGATTATAAAAAAGACTATCACCAAATAACTTTTGGCTTTTGGTGTTAATCATAGCATGTTTACTAAAACGCGCTATTTCTTTTCCAGTATCATACCAGCCATTTTCACAATAAATGTAATTTTCTTTACTGGTGATGATTGTGGGTCCAAAAAAATAAGATGTTTTACTCAAGGTGTTATATCTCAAAGTATCCGATTTCATCTTAAGATTTTTATTTGTTAGTACAACATCGTAATGAAAGGATAATTCCTTTGAAGCAGAATAATAATGCCCATTTTTACTGATTAATGTATTGTCCTTATTAACAATTGTGCCGCCATTATAATAACTGGCAACAGAGGTTGATAAATCATATATCAAAATAGTGGTAGTGAGCGTCATATCTTTTTCAATGCAACGAACACGCCCTTTTAAATTTGCTAGCTTAGTATTGGCATCATATTTTAAGGAATCTCCATAAACAAAAATACTATCTCCTTTGGTGATTAAAATATGGCCAAATGCTTCCAGCTTTTTATTGTTATAGAGATAAGCACTATCACAATACATTTTTGAACCTTCGTGTTCACATTCTACAGAACCTATTAATCTCTGAGCTTCAATACCAGATTCTTTATCAAAGAGTAATCGGTTTGCATGATTTACTTGAATAAATTTTCCAGTTTTAGTATCTATTGATTTTACCTTATTTTGAGAATAAACAAAGGTATTGCCAAAAAAAAGAAAGCACAGAATTAAAAAAAAATTATTTAATTTTTTAGTTTGATAATATGAAAAGAGTAAGATCATTTAATTTTTAAATTTAATCATATTAATGTTCATTAAAAACGATATTATTTATTATTAATGACAATATTCTCTAAAATCTTTAAGAGGCTTTATTCAGTATCAAATAAATAAATATATAATAAGTAATTATATAATTTGCAAAGCTATTTCTTTTAACTATCAGAACAATTCTTACAGATAAAACACATTTTTCAAAACTAAGAGCTAATAATTGAAAAAGGATTGGACCTATTACATATTAAAAAAATGTTAAATAATACATGGAAACTTGCAGAACAAAAATAGTTTTCATAGTTTTGCCTTGTAAATAATTGGAAGCACAAGAAAAAATATTAAAAACATCGCTCGAGTTGTTTTTTAAATACGGAATAAAACGTGTTACAATGGATGATATCGCCAAAGAATTAGGTATGTCAAAAAAAACAATTTACCAATTTTACAAAGAAAAAGATGAACTGGTTGATCAGCTATGTGAAAAAGAAATGCTTAAGCAAGAAAAACTATTTAAAGAAATTAGTGATTTGGCGAAAGATCCAATTCACGAATTAATGTTAATTTCTTTAAAAATGAGTGAAATGATGCAGCATATTAATCCTATTTTTTTCATCGATTTACAAAAATATTACCCAAATGCATTTGCGACATTTCAAAAATTTAAAGAGAACTGCGCTTTTAAAGACATACTTAGAAATGTGAAAGAAGGTAAAAAAGCAGGTATTTACCGTGCTGATATAAATGAAAATTTTGCAGCAAGGCATCGATTAGCACAAATAGATATGTTAATGTTCGGTACTTACTTTTCGTTTGAAGAAATAAGTTTTACAAAATCTAATGAACTATTACTAGATGTTTTTGTATATGGAATTTGTACAATTAAAGGACATAAAATCATTAATAATTACAAAAAAATAAAAGAAGAAGAATAAATATGAATATTAAAACAATTAAAAATTACACCATTGGCTTTTTTATAACCTTTAGTGGGTTAACGATGCAGAGTCAAAACTCGGGTGTTGCTAATTATAGTTTGAAGCAGGCTATTGATTACGCATTTAAAAATAGTCCCAACTACCTTAATGCGGAATTGGAAATGCAAAATTCTAAATACAGAAAAAGAGAAGTTTTGGGTGTTGGTCTTCCGCAAATTAATAGTAGTGTAGACTTAAAAGATTATATCGATATTCCTACTTCTTTATTACCCGGTCAATTTTTTGGAGCTCCAGCGGGTACTTTTATTCCTGTAAAATTTGGAACGAAATATAATGCAACCGCTGGCTTTAGCGCATCTCAGTTAATTTTTAGTAGCGATTATATTGTTGGTGTTAAAGCGGCTAAAGAATTAATAAATCTTTCTACCATAAATGTAAATAGAAGTAAAACAGAGTTAGTTTCATCGGTATCTAAAGCTTATTATAACGTTGTTGTAAACAAAGAGCGCACAAAATTATTAGATGCCAATATAATTAAACTAAAAAAAATATTTGATGACACAAAAGCCTTTAATCAAGAAGGTTTTGTTGAGCAAATTGATTTGGAAAGATTAGAAGTTCAATATAATAATTTAGTGGTTGAAAAAGAAAAAACAGACCGCTTAATTGGTTTATCAGAAAATTTATTGAAATTTCAAATGGGATATAAAATCGCTGAACCCATCGTTTTAACAGACTCTCTTACATTTGAAAATAATGACGTGGCAACTTTATTTTCAGGAAAAATAGATGTCAGTAAACGTGCAGACTATCAGTTATTACAAAGTCAACAACGGTTATATCAATTAGATTTAAAACGTCAGCGTTTGGGTTACTTGCCTACGGTAGCAGCTTATGGTTCTTATCAATTTAATGCGCAACGTCAAAAATTTGATTTCACGGATGGCAGCCAATCTTGGTATAAAATATCTTTAATTGGTGGCACGCTCAACTTAAATATTTTTGATGGATTGCAACGACATAACAGAATTCAACAAGCAAAAATTGCAGTTCAAAAAGGTGAAAATAATTTAAAAAACATTGAGTTAGCTGCGGAAATTGAGGCAAGTATTTCTGAAGTTACCTATACTAATGCATATGCGTCTTTACAAACACAAAAAAGAAATATGACATTAGCTCAACATGTATTTGATGTATCTCAAAAAAAATACGAACAAGGTGTTGGAAGTAATCTTGAAATCACAAATGCACAAACTGCGCTAAAAGAAGCTCAAACCAATTATTATAATGCTGTTTATGATATGATTGTATCTAAAATAGATTTTCAAAAAGCAACAGGAACACTAATTAAATAAATTTTTAAATAAAAAACAAAACCACACACATGAAAAATACCATTTTATTCGTCGTTATTGCCTCTATCGTTTTAGCATGCAGTGCACCAGATAAAAAAGCTGAGTTAGAAAAATTAAGAACAGAAAAGGCTGCAATTGAATCTAAAATTACTGCCTTGGAAGTAGAATTAGCTAAATCAGATACAACCAAAATAAAATTAATTGACATTATTGCCCTTCCATTAATGTCTCAAACATTTAAAACTTACATTGAAGTTCAAGGAAGAATTGACGCAGATGAAAACGTATCTCTATCTTCTGAAATGCCTGGTACCGTTACTAAAATCAATGTGAAAGTTGGAGATGAAGTTGTAAAAGGCCAAGTTTTAGCAGAAACAGATACGCGCATCGTAGCACAACAAATTTCAGATTTACAAACTAATTTAGAATTAGCAACTCAAGTTTATCAAAAACAAAAAAACTTATGGGATCAAAAAATTGGTACTGAAATTCAGTATTTACAAAGTAAAACCACAAAGGAAAGTTTAGAAAAGAAAGTATCAACCATGCAAGAACAAATTCGCATGAGTAGAATTATATCTCCGATAAATGGAACCATTGATGCTGTTAATATTAAGATTGGACAAGCTATAGCACCCGGAGTGCCGGCTATTAACGTGATTAATTTTTCAAATTTAAAAGTAAAAGCGGATGTTGCTGAAAGCTATTCGTCAAGAGTAAAAACGGGTAATGAAGTTCAAGTAGTATTTCCTGATATGAAAGATTCCATCACCTCAAAAGTAAATTATGCTGCACGCGCCATTAATAATTTAACCAGAACATTTGGTGTTGAAGTTTTGTTAGATGGTAAAAAAGATTATCATCCTAATATGGTAGCTAAATTGAAGATCAATGATTATCAATCTTCTGCACCTAAAATTGTGGTGCCAATTAAATTTATACAAAAAAATACCAGTGAAAATTTTGTATTGCTGGCCGTTGATGGAATTGTTGTTAAAAATATGATTAAAATTTCACGCGAATACAATGGCTTAGCTGAAATTTCAGAAGGATTGAAAGAAGGCGATTTATTGATAACAGAAGGATATGATTTAATTAATGAAGGAGATCATATTAACGTAAAAAAATAAATACTTTTTGAACTTAATTTAATCCTTCATAGGGTAATAAAATAATAATGGTTTTACCATAAAAACAAACATATGTTAGATAAAATAAAAGAATTTAAACCATCAAGTTGGGCAATAGACAATAAAATGACTGTCTATTTAATTACCATCTTTATTTGCCTCGCAGGAATTATGGCATACAACTCTTTACCGAAAGAGAATTTTCCTGATATTACCGTGCCAACTATTTACATTAATACAATTAATGGCGGTAACTCTCCAACTAATATCGAAAACACTATTACAAAACCAATTGAAAAAAGGTTGAAAGGTATTTCAGGAGTCAAAAAATTTAATAGTACCTCATTACAAGACGTTTCTGTTATTGTTGTTGAATTTCACACCAATGTAAAAGTTGAGGTAGCAAAAGAAAAAGTAAAAGATGCTGTGGATGAAGCCCGTGGCGACATGCCTACGACTCTTACTAGGGAGCCAATGATAAAAGAAATTGCATTTTCTGAAATTCCAATTATGTATATTAATGTTTCAGGTAAATATGATTTAAAGCAATTAAAAAAATATGCTGAAGATTTACAAGATAGAGTTGAAGGACTAAAAGAAATTAACGAAGCAAAATTAGTTGGAGCACTTGATAGAGAAATTCAAGTAAATATTGATGCTTACAAATTACAAGCTGCTCAACTATCATTAACTGACATTCAACGTGCCATTGGTCAGGAGAACTTAACGATTTCAGGTGGAACAATTCCTTTAAATGGAATGAAACCTACTTTAAGTATAAAAAGTGAATTTAAAACGCCCAAAGAAATTGAAAATATCATTGTTACATCTGCTTCTGGAGCAAGACTATTTATAAAAGATTTTGCAACGGTTGTTGATGGTTTTAAAGAAAAAGAAAGTTACTCTAGTTCAAACGGTAAAAACGTCATTACATTAAATGTTGTAAAACGTTCAGGAGAAAATTTAATTGATGCTGCAGATAAAATTGAAGAAATTATTTCTGACATGAAAAAGAATGAATTCCCTCAAGGACTTGATATTACTATTAGTGGTGACCAAAGTAATAAAACTAAATCATCCTTAACTGATTTAATTAATACCATTATTATTGGTTTTATTTTAGTAACCATTGTATTGATGTTTTTTATGGGCGTAACTAATGCGTTATTCGTTGCCTTGTCTGTTCCATTATCCATGTTTATTGCGTTTTTAATCATGCCAAGTATTGGATTCTCATTTAATATGATTGTTTTATTTTCTTTCATTCTTGCGCTTGGTATTGTTGTGGATGACGCTATTGTAGTGATAGAAAACACACACCGTATTTTTGACAATGGAAAATTAGATATTAAAATAGCTGCTAAAAGAGCGGTTGGTGAAGTTTTTATGCCCGTATTATCAGGAACAATAACAACCTTAGCACCTTTCATTCCTCTCGTGTTTTGGCAAGGTATAATTGGTAAGTTTATGTACTTCTTACCGGTAACATTAATTATTTCTTTATTAGCTTCCTTATTTGTAGCATACATTATCAATCCTGTATTTGCGGTTGACTTTATGAAATCCCACGAGGAAGAAAGTAAAGAACATGGAAAAATAAGTAAGAAGGCTCGTTTGCAATTAATTGTTTATGGATTAGTTGCGTTATTCTCATATTTAACCAAGAATTACGCGATTGGTAATTTTACTCTATTTTTAGCGTTCTTCTTAGTGTTAAACCGTTTATGGTTATACAAAGCAATAGAAGCATGGCAATTTAAAATCTGGCCAGGTTTTGTAAAACGTTATGTGAAATCACTAGAATGGTTTTTACGTAAACCTTGGAGACCATTGCTTTATGTTGTGATTTTATTTATTTTCTCAATCGTATTATTTGCTATTCGTAAACCAAAAGTTGTGTTCTTCCCCAGTGGAGATCCTAACAACGTTTATGTGTATGTTAAATTACCAGAAGGAACTGATCCAAAATTAACCAACGATGTAATGAGAAAGGTTGAAGCGAAAGTAGAAACCATTATTGGGAAAAATAATCCATTAGTAGAATCTATGATTACTAATGTAACCATTGGAGTGACTGATCCAGCCGATGGTGATCAAAATGCCTATCCAAATAAAGGTAAAATCGCGATATCATTTGTTAAATTTGAGGAGCGTAAGGGAGAATCAACCACAAAATATTTACAAGGATTACAAGCGCTAAACTGGGATATTGCTGGCGCTGACATTGTTGTAAATAAAGAACAGAGCGGTCCTCCTACTCCAAAACCAATTAGTATTGAAATTATTGGAGAAGACTTTAAAGACTTAACAAAAAACTCGGATGACTTACGTAAGTTTATTACAGACGCAAAAATTCCAGGAGTAGTAAGTTTAAAATCTGACTTTGTTAATAATAAACCTGAAATTGTTTTTGATATTGATAGAGAGAGGGCTTTACGCGAAGGTATTTCGACCTATCAATTAGCAATGGAAATTCGTGGTGCTGTATACGGTGTGGAAGCTACTAAGTTTAGAGATGTAGATGATGAATATCCTGTTCAACTACGCTATAATTTTGATCAGCGAATTGATATTGAAACAATCCGTAATTTAAAAATAAGTTACAGAGATATGAATATGGGCGGAATGGTTCGTAGTGTGCCAATTTCTGCAGTATGCGATATTCGTTACGATTACACTTATGCTGGTATTAAACGTAAAAATAACAAACGTGTAATTACCCTATCCTCTGAAATTAAAGATGGATTTAATCCAAACGATGTTGTATCTAAAATTGAAAGCACCATGAAAGATTATAAAAAATCAGGTGATGTTATTATCAAATTTGCTGGTGATAAAGAAGAACAACAAGCCACTATGAGTTTTTTAGGAAATGCTATGCTTACTGCTATTGGCTTAATGTTATTGGTTTTAGTTGGCTTATTTAATTCATTAGGTAAACCACTTATTATCTTGTCAGAAATTATTTTTAGTATCGTTGGCGTTTTAATTGGGGTTTCTGTATTTAAAATGGATATGAGTATCGTTATGACTGGTATTGGAATTATTGCATTAGGCGGGATCGTGGTACGTAATGGTATTTTATTAGTTGAATTTGCGGAATTTGCCCGCGAAGGTGGAATGAATCTATACGATGCAACAGTTGAAGCTGGACGCACACGTATGACGCCAGTAATTTTAACTGCAACTGCAGCTATTTTAGGATTAATTCCTTTAGCGGTTGGTTTAAATATTAATTTCGAATCATTGTTATCTACAGGCAATCCTCATATCTTTTTTGGAGGAGATAACGTAGCGTTTTTTGGTCCATTAAGCTGGACTATGATATTTGGATTACTATTCGCAACTGTGTTAACTTTACTTTTAATTCCATCGATGTATTTAATTACAGAAAGATTAAAGCGCAAATCAATTGTGATTTTAAATCATTTTGAATTACCGACAGCCATTATGTACGTACCCTTTTTAATTTTAATTTTAAGACTTATTTTATTTCTTCAAAAGAAAAATTTAGATTACGGAAATTTAGACAGATAATAGGATTATAGGTATAATTAAAAAAAGAGATTGACTTTCATCAATCTCTTTTTTTATGCATTTTAGATTTAAAGAATAGCAATTTTATGGAATTTAAGTCCAACTATTTTTTATAATAAAAATTATGATAAAATTCAATGAATTCCTTTAAAAAAGTATAGTAAAAAAGCGTATCTTTATCTGCGGTTTAAAAAAACTGCTATGTCCATAAAAACAACTCAAAACACGAAATACATATTTGTTACAGGTGGTGTAACATCTTCATTAGGAAAAGGCATTATTGCTGCATCCTTAGCAAAACTGCTTCAGGCTAGAGGTTTTTCGGTTACAATTCAAAAATTAGATCCATATATTAATATTGATCCAGGAACTTTAAATCCTTATGAACATGGCGAATGTTATGTTACAGAGGATGGTGCAGAAACAGACTTAGATTTAGGACATTACGAGCGTTTTTTAAATGTTCCCACCTCTCAAGCCAATAATGTAACAACTGGCCGAATCTATCAATCTGTTATTGAAAAAGAGCGAAAAGGTGAATTTTTAGGAAAAACCGTTCAAGTAATTCCTCACATTACTGACGAGATAAAAAACAGAATTAAATTACTTGGAAAAACAGGCGATTACCAATTTGTAATTACTGAAATTGGTGGAACAGTGGGTGATATTGAATCTTTGCCTTATATAGAAGCTGTGCGTCAATTAAAATGGGAATTAGGTGAAGACTGTACGGTTATTCATTTAACTTTATTGCCATATTTAGCTACATCGGGCGAGTTAAAAACAAAACCAACACAGCATTCCGTAAAATTATTATTAGAATATGGTGTTCAACCAGATATTTTAGTTTGTCGTTCTGAGCGCGAAATTAGTTCCGAAATTAGACGTAAAATCGCCTTATTTTGTAATGTATCTCCAGATGCCGTAATTGAAGGACTAGACGCCTCAACCATTTATGAAGTACCATTATTACTAGAAAAAGAAAAATTAGATGAAGTTGTTTTAAAAAAATTAAACATTTCAAACCTTGGTGAAGTAAAACTGGACAAGTGGAAACATTTTTTAAATAAATTAGAAAATCCTTCAATAGAAGTTACGATTGGTTTAGTTGGTAAATACGTTGAATTAAAAGAATCATATAAATCAATTGCTGAAGCATTCATTCATGCCGGTGCAATCAATGATTGTAAAGTTAAGTTAGAATGGATACACAGTGATGGTTTAACGGAAGAGAACATTACTGAAACTTTTAAAAATTTAAAAGGGGTACTCGTAGCTCCTGGTTTTGGAAATAGAGGTATTGAAGGTAAAATTACAGCCATAAAATATGCGCGAGAAAATAACCTTCCATTCTTTGGAATTTGTTTAGGTATGCAATGTGCTGTAATCGAATTTGCTCGACACGTTTTAAACTTAAAAGACGCGCACAGTAGAGAGATGGATCCAAATACAAGTGCGCCTGTTATTGATTTATTAGAAGACCAAAAAAATATTTCACACATGGGTGGAACGATGCGTCTAGGCTCCTATCCTTGTAAAATTATAGAAGGCACTTTAGCACACCGTATTTATGGACAAGTAAATATTAATGAACGTCATCGTCATCGTTATGAATTTAATAATGAATATACTCAATTATATAAAGATGCTGGGATGGTATTATCTGGTTTTAACCCTGATGCTCACTTAGCTGAAATTGTTGAAATCCCAACACATCCGTTCTTTATTGGCGTTCAATTTCATCCTGAATATAAAAGCACCGTTGAAAATCCACATCCTTTATTTGTGAACTTCGTTAAAGCTTGTTTAGGAACTGAAAAAATATAATACATCTCTGGTGATGAATGACCTTCAATTAAATTAATAGTAAATTAAAAAAACAACCCTACTTGTTCCAATAAAATAATTAATTAAAGATGTGCGGAATAACAGGTATAGTTGGATTAAATATCGAATCTACAATTCCAAAAATTACGATTCAAAAAATGACTGATGCCATGACGCATCGTGGACCAAATTCACAAGGAATTTGGAATGATTCGAATTGTTATCTAGGTCACAGACGGTTATCCATTATTGATTTATCAGAATCAGGAAATCAACCATTTATTTCTCAAGACGGAAGATATGTTTTAGTGTATAACGGAGAGTTATATAATTATAAAGAATTAAAGTTCTCATTACAACGTACAGAATTTGGAGCAAATCAATTACCCTATATTTTCAAAACAAATACTGATACTGAAGTCATTTTAGCTTCTTATTTACGCTGGGGAAAAGAGTGTGTTAATTATTTTAATGGCATGTTTGCATTTGCTATTTGGGATAAGCAAGAACAGAAATTAGTTATAGCCCGAGATAGAATGGGAATTAAACCATTATATTATCAATTCAAAAATAATGTATTATTATTCGCATCAGAAATTAGAGCTTTATTAAAATCAGATTTGATTGAAAAAAAAATAAATCAACAATCTCTTTCTGAATACATTCAATATGCTACTGTTCATGCACCCAACACATTATTACAACATGTAAATGTATTAATGCCCGGACATATACTCGAATTTGAAACAAAACATTTCACATTTACTATTTCACAATATTGGAATATCACTAAGTTCTCAAAATCAAAAGAAGAATTAAGCTACAAACAAACATGCCAAAACGTAAATGAACACTTAACTCAATCTATTGAAAGACGCTTAATTTCAGATGTTCCGTTTGGTGCATTTTTATCTGGAGGAATAGATAGTAGTGCTATTGTTGGTTTAATGAGTAAAGTTTCAACTGAAAAAATTCAAACCTTTACGATTAATTTTGATGAAAGCGAATTTTCGGAAGCAAAATACGCAAAGTTAATTGCTGAAAAATTTAATACTCAACATCACAACATCACATTAAAACCTGATGATTTTTTATCACAATTACCAGAAGCGTTAAATGCCATTGATCATCCAAGTGGCGATGGACCTAATACTTACATTGTTTCTAAAGCAACTAAGAATGCAGGTATAACCATGGCATTATCTGGTTTAGGCGGAGATGAATTATTTGCAGGATATGATATTTTTAAAAGATATCTTGAATTAGAAAAAAAAACTTGGCTCAATGTAATTCCAGCCAAAGGAATAGTAGGCAAATTATTAGCTTCTAATAAAAAATCAATTCAAGGTGATAAAACTTCTGAAATATTAAACTTAGATGTGATTAATGGTTTTAATGCCTATTCTATCAATCGAAAACTATTTAATCAAGTTGATTATAAATCATTGTTAAAGAAATTTTATAATGATAATGCTTTTATACAAAACGTTATAAAAAATTGTGAAACTGATAGTAAACACAAACTTAGCAGAGTTTCTTTATTTGAAATAAAAACATACATGCAAAACGTATTGTTACGTGACGCCGATCAAATGAGTATGGCTGTGGCATTAGAAGTAAGAGTGCCTTTTTTAGATTATAAATTAGTTGAGTTTGTTTTAGGTATAAATGACACCTATAAGTTTCCCAATTCGCCAAAGCAATTATTAGTTGATTCGCTCGGAGATTTATTGCCAAAAGAAATTGTAAACCGAGAAAAAATGGGTTTCACTTTACCTTGGAAAGATTGGCTGAAAAATGAGTTGAAAGAATTTTGCGAAGAAAATATTTCACAACTTTCTAAATTGAGTTTTGTAAACAGAGAAGCTGTTTTATTAATTTGGAATCGGTTCTTGAAAAATGATCCAAAGATAACATGGAGCAGAGTTTGGCATTTAATTGTTTTAAACCATTGGATAAAAACAAATCACATTGACTGCTAAAAAAGACATACTTATTTTATGCGACTGGTTTTTGCCTGGTTACCTGGCTGGTGGTCCCATACAATCCATTGCAAACTTAACCAATGCACTAATCGACGAGTTTAATTTCAAAATTATTACAACAGATAGAGATTTTAAATCTAATAAAGCATATGAGAATATAAAATCAAATGAATGGACTAACTTTGAAAACAGAACTGTTTTTTATGTAAGTCCTGAAAATTTAAATGAATCATTTTTGTTAGCGTTAATAAAAAATACACCACATGATGTTATATATTTGAATAGTCTATTTTCAAAACATTTCACCATCAATGTCCTAAAATGGAAAGTAAAGCATAAAATAAATTCAACTATTATTTTAGCTCCCCGTGGGATGTTCAGTAATGGTGCATTAGCTATAAAGCCATTAAAAAAGAAACTATTTTTTATATACGCTAAACTATTTGGATTATTCAACACAATTTGTTTTCAATCTACTACAAAACAAGAAGCGAATGAAATAAAATTAAAAATGGGAAAAGAGGTTTTAATTAAAGAGATTTCTAATTTACCAAAAGTTGCTAATGAGATAAAGACTATTGAAAAGAAAACTAATGAATTAAACTTATTTTCTATTTCAAGAATTTCATCTATTAAAAATATTAATTACGCTATTGAAATTTTAAAAGAAATAAAAACATTAAACGTAACGTTTGATATTTACGGACCAATAGAGGATGAAACCTATTGGAAATCCTGCTCAGAAAACGCTAAAGCATTACCCTCAAATATTAGCTGTAAATACAAAGGCATTGTAACACCAAATGAAATAGGTCATACTATTAGTCAATATCACGCCTTATTTTTACCAACACAAAACGAAAATTTTGGACATATTATTGTTGAAACCTTACAACATGGAAGGCCCGTTGTTATATCTGACCAAACACCTTGGCGCAATTTAGAAAATGAATTGGTTGGTTTTGATATTTCATTAGGAGACAAACAAAAATTTATAAAGGCTATTGAAAAATTGGGAGTATTGAATCAAACTGAATTTAATACAACTACAACATATTGCGCAACTTATATCAACTCAAAATTAAATATAGAAGACATTAAAAACGAATACATTAAATTATTTAATACATGAATTATTTCATAACGGGCATAGGAACAAATGTAGGTAAAACCATTGTTTCAGCAATCTTAACCGAAACATTACAAGCCGATTATTGGAAACCCATTCAAAGCGGAACGATAGAAGGAAAAGATTCTGACACCATTCGTGATTTAATAAGTAACTCAATAACAAGTATTCATCCTGAATCGTATTTATTAAAACAACCGCTTTCTCCGCACTTTGCTGCTAAAATTGATGGCATAGAAATTAATTTAGATGAAATACATTTACCAACAACTACTCATGATTTGATTATTGAAGGTGCTGGTGGAATTTTTGTTCCTATAAACGAAACTCATTTTGTAATAGATATAGCAAAAAAATATGACTGTGAAATTATTTTAGTAATATCAAACTATTTAGGCTGCATTAATCACACATTACTATCAATTGATTATTTAGTAAACCATCATTACAAAATAAAAGCGTTGGTATTTAACGGTACTTTTGAAACTGAAGTAAAATCAGCTATTACGAATCATTACAAAGATTTAGCCTGTATTGAAATCCCTACTTTGGAAAAGTTAACAAAAGATACAATTAAACGCATTGCTGAAACAATAAGAGGTAAATTTTAATCTTACAACAAACTATTTAATTTATTTATTTGCCAACAATTTATGAGAACCATCACAAGAAGGCATTTTCTTTGACAATCCACACACACAATCAGTCAATCCTTTTCCATTTAGAATGCGTTGTGTGTAAGCCTCTATCCTAGATACAATTGTTTTTGATTGCTTGGGTGCAGAAAAATAAAGCAGATACGCTCTTTGTCTACCAGGTGATAACGACTCAAATGCTTTTTTTAACTTACTATTTTTGTTTAATTGAATTTGGAACTCTTCGGGAACAGAATAGTCTTTCGTTTTTTTTAATTCTACTTTTAATCCTAATTTTTCTACTTCAATTGCTTCAAAAATATATGTTTTTAAAATAGATTCTAACTCTCTAATTTCTTTCAAAGATGTAAATCGAATTTGTCTGCCCGATTGTGAGTTTTCAGTTGGCTGAATTAAAACACCATCCGTATCTTGCAGTAATGATCCTTTAAAAAATGATACAGCAACATAATCTTTAAAGCCATGAATTAAAACGATATTGTTATTTTGAAATAAATAACACGGCACACCCCATTTTAAAACTTCATTAAGACTACAATCAAGAATAATCGATCTTAATGTCTCTAATTCACTTTGCCATTTTTTAGCTTCACTAAAAAAAGAATTAACCTCTGGATTCATACTGTTACTTTTGAATAAATTTTACAAATCTTTCATTAAAGCTTTGTAAAGCGCTATCATACCTTCAATATCTTTCTTATGAACCTTTTCGTCTGGTGTATGAACAAATTGTTCTGCTGCGCCTACAAAGCACCAATCCCAAACGTTTTCAGCCATTTGTAATTCTTTAGCATCACTTCCACCCGATCCTTCTACTTCTAATTGAAAAGGAAGTTTCTGTTTTTTTGCAATATCAATAATTCTGTTTACATAACTACGACGAGGTATCAGACTATCTCGCATGCTAATAACTGGACCTTTGGCAGGAAATACACCATCCGAAATCCATGATATATCACTAATTAAAGCTTGTGATATTTTATAATTATCTGCTAAATATTTTTGTAAATAGGAAACACTTCCTCCACCATGCTCTTCCCAAGTACTAAAAACGATTACGCCATCCTTTAATGTTTCTGCCACTTTCAAAGCACTAAAACAACCTAAACGATTATCCATGTAACAACATTGCACATAATCTTTATCTTCTCTCCAATTAGCTTTAAAAACTAATTCAGTGCCTGTTTCAAAATTTCGTTTGGCCTTATATTCTAATTTATCTTTTACAACAGTTAAGGTTGCTTCACATTTTCCTTTTTGATCACTACCTAATAATTCAATACCATTTATGATTTGTGGACCACCAATTTTAACTAATTGCTTACCGTAACGAACAGTGAAACCAATGCTATCTGTATGCGCAAAAATAGCCGTACGTGGTTTTCCGAATACTAAAATAATATTATCTTGAAATCCTTTACCATGAATGACTTTCGGTTTATGTTTCCAATTTTTTTGTTCTGATTTAATGTAAGCTAATAAAAAATCTTTCATCGCTACTTCATTTCCGCTTGGCGAATGAATAGCACACATTGTTTTTAAAAGAGATAAATTCATGGTAATTAAATTAAAAAAGTATTTTATATTTTATAACTAAAAATTGCGTTAAGGATTGAAACGAAAATCCTTTTTGCCTGTCTCTTGCAAAAAGATTGGAGTAAAAAAGCCTGGCCCGCAGGGAAACGCCCAAACATTAGTTAATTGACTAATAGGCTATTTTTTTTAACATTGCTTTAACTTTTTCATTTGGCTCAACCAAAGGTAAACGCACAAAAGTTTGAGTTATTTTCTTTTTCGCTAAAACAACTTTTACTCCACCAGGATTTCCATCAGCAAATAACTGCTCAGTAATATCCATTAATTTATAATGTAATTTTTGTGCTGTTTTAAAATCATGCACTAATGCATGACGCACCATATCGCTATAATCCTGAGGATATGCATTTGCAACGACTGAAATTACACCATCTGCACCGCTTGCAATCAATGGAAGTGTTAAGTTATCATCGCCACTAATAATTAAAAAATTATCAGGACGATGTTTAATAATTTTCATACACTGTTCTACATTTCCACTTGCTTCTTTTATAGCAACAATATTTTTAAATTCATTAGCTAATCGAATCGTGGTATCCCAGGCAATATTAGAAGCCGTTCTACCTGGCACATTATATAAAATAATTGGCAAAGGACTCGCTTTAGCAATAGATTTATAATGCTGATAAATTCCTTCTTGAGAAGGTTTATTATAATAAGGAGAAACAGATAGTATCGCATCAAATGCGGATAAATCATCCTTCTTTAATTGATCAACAACTTCAGCTGTATTATTTCCGCCAACCCCTAAAACTAATGGCACTCTTTTTTTTGTAGCTTTAACAATATGTGAGATAACCTGTTGTTTCTCAACCTCTGATAAGGTAGCTGTTTCGCCAGTTGTTCCTAATACAACAATGTATTCAACTCTTCCTTTTACAATATGATCAACTAATTTAGTTAATGCAGTAAAGTCTACTGCTCCTTTATTTGTAAAAGGTGTTACTATTGCAACGCCTGTTCCTGTAAAATTAATTGCTTGCTCCATGGTTTTATATTGTTTTTATCATGTTTAAATATACAATGACTTGTTTGAGGAAATCTGAATTGTTTGTTAAATTATCTTTATTAATAGTTATATCAAAAACAGGATTTTGAAAATTTGCTATTTTACATTTAGCATACACTAATTTACTTAATGATAAGGATCGCATTTGGTTTTGACTACCCATATTAATGATTAGGTCAAAAGCTCTTGTATTTAAATTTTTCAAAATAAATGGCGTTGGAATTTTAAAAAATGAAAATTGTTTTTGATCTACAATAGTGTGCTTAAAATTTGGACTTGGTGCCTGAACTAATTTACCTTTATAAATAATAGCAACGTATAAGGAAATATTATCCGTTTTACAGGTTTTAATAAATTCAGTTAATTCATCTAATTGATGATCGTAACAAATAATTAATATCTTATTTAGTTGATTCCATGAGAAAAATTGCTTCACAGTTTCAGGACTTTCTTTTTTAGAAAGTAAATAAGCTGATATCCAATTGATTAAAGACATGTTTTTTATTTCTCTAATTTTTTTGCTTCATTCCAAAACACATCCATTTCTGTTAAACTACAATCAGCTAAAGCTTTTCCTTGTGATACAATTTTTTGCTCCATATAATTAAAACGAGAAATAAATTTTTTATTTGTTTTTTCTAGAGCATCTTCAGGATTCACTTTTAAGAAACGCGCATAATTTATTAAAGCAAAAAAAACATCACCAAATTCGTTTTCTATTTTTGTAGTATTATCTTTAACTGAGGTTCTCGAAGTTACCTCAACGTGTAATTCACCTAATTCTTCTTGAACTTTTTCCCACACCTGATTTGGTTCATCCCAATCAAAACCTATCGCTCTTGCTTTATCTTGTATACGCAAAGATTTTAATAATGAAGGCATGCTATTTGGCACACCAGATAACGCTCCTTTGTTTCCTTCTTTTTGTTTTAATTTTTCCCAATTTTGAATAACCTCTTCAGAATTTTCAACTTTTACATCGCCATAAATATGTGGATGGCGAAAAATCATCTTTTCACATAATGAATTTATAACGTCTGTGATATTAAAATCATTTGTTTCACTTCCTAATTTTGAATAAAAAACTAAGTGCAATAAAATATCACCAATCTCTTTTTTTATTTCATTTTTATCACCTTTTAAAATAGCATCACTCAACTCATACGTTTCCTCAATGGTTAAATGTCGTAAGCTTTCAAAGGTTTGCTTTTGGTCCCACGGGCATTTTGCTCGCAAATCATCCATGATGTTTAGCAACCTTTCAAAAGCAATTAATCGAGGATCCATACAGTAAGTTTTGAAAGTTAAAGAGTTTATTAGTTTAGGCTGTTAAAATAAAATTAGAGTGCATTTAAAATTTCTTTTTCAACTTCTTCGCTATCCCATTTTGCTTCAATATTTGGCATGGTCATAATTTTATCCATGATGGCTTGTTGTTTATTGCCATCACGCAAAGCCTCACTGTATCGAATACTTGGCGTGTAGGTAACCATACTATATAAGGGAATCCATTTGTCAGGATGTTTTGCACTGAAATTGGCTTCGATTTTCTTTTGTAATAAAAATGTTTTATCAGCTGTTTTATCACGCATTTCAATAAAATTAGCAATAGCTAAATCAGCAATAGCATCACCATCAGGCTTACGCAATGATTCATATTCTTTCAAACAATCTGCATTTAAGTCACCATGTTTATCCATTAATTCATTTAATACAACGCAATCTTCAAAACCACAATTCATCCCTTGCCCATAAAATGGAACAATCGCGTGAGCCGCATCTCCAATCAAGGCAATCCTATCATCCCAGACCCAAGGCTTACACTTTACGGTTACTAGGCTTGATGTAGGATTTGTAAAATAATCATCTAATAAAGTTGGCATGATATCAATTGTATCTGGAAATTCTTCAGTGAAAAATTTCAACACATCTTCTTTCGTTTTTAATGCATCAAAAGAAACCTTGCCTTCCATTTGAAAAAATAAAGTGCATGTAAAACTACTATCCATATTAGGTAAAGCAATCATCATGAAACTTCCACGTGGCCAAATATGTAAAGCATTTTTTTCAATGACATATTCGCCATTTTTTCCAGCTGGAATCGTTAATTCTTTGTAACCGCAATCAATATAAAATTGATTATAATCAAATCTATCTGATTGAAATTGCATTTGAGAACGAACTGCACTAAACGCGCCATCAGAACCAAAAATATAATCACTTTTTACATGCGTCGTTTTGTCTAATTTAGGATTGAAAAACGTGATTTCATTAGACTTTCTATCTAACTTTTCGCAACGTTCATCAAAATTAATTGTAATATTTGGATTTTGTTCTGCTAAATCAATCAATTTCATGTTAATGCCACCTCGAGAAACAGAGTAAATAGCTTGATTATCTTTTCCATATTGTTGATATGTAGTTGAACCATCTTTCATGTGAATAGAACGCCCGTACATAGGTATAGCAATTTTACGAATCTCATCATCTAAACCAACTCCCTCCAATCCACGCCATCCACGATCACTTAAAGATAAATTAATAGAACGGCCTGCCGCGTAATTGGCTTTTCTCATATCATCTCTGCGTTCAAATACTTGAACTTTATGGCCGCGTTTTGCTAAATAAATAGATACCAATGAGCCAACTAAACCTGCTCCTACAACTGTTATATTTTTTTGATTACTCATAATTATACGTTCCTTTTAAAGTACTAATTTATCCTTTTCTTTTAGAAACAAATAGAAAATAATTCCTATTTATTGCTTTGATTTAAACAATTTTTAGCACTCATTTTTTCAATGGCTGAAGGATTATGTTTTACTTTTGCCATTTTAAATGTAGATTTGAGAGTGCTAAAACAATTTGAAGTAAACATACATAAAAACGATTTATTTAACAAAACAGATAAATTATTAGTTGCCTATAGTGCTGGGGTAGATTCTGTTGTTTTATGTGATCTATTAACTAAGGCAGGCTATCATTTTGATCTTGCTCATTGTAATTTTCAATTAAGAGGAATTGAAGCAAATGATGATACATCTTTTTGTGAAACTTACGCCAAATTGATACAATCAAAATGTCATACCATATATTTTAATACTAAAAAATACGCCGAGGAAAATAAATTATCCATACAAATGGCTGCGCGCGAATTACGTTATAATTGGTTTAAAGATATAATTTCAGAATATGGTTACACATACCTGTTAACAGCACATCATGCTAATGACAATGCAGAAACTTTATTTGTAAATTTAACAAGAGGCACTGGTATTAAAGGATTACAAGGTATTCCTCAAAAACAACATAATACCGTTCGTCCTTTATTATTTGCTACAAAAGAAGCTATTAAACAGTATGCTGAAAAGGAAAATATACCGTATAGAGAAGATAGCAGTAATCAAGAAATTAAATACAAACGAAATTTTATTCGTCATCACATAATTCCAGAATTAAAAAAATTAAATCCAATACTTGAAGAAACATTAAATACATCTATTCATTATTTTAAACAGTCATCTCAAATTGTAACTCAATTTTGCAAAACAAAATTTAAAGATATTTGTGAAGAAGACGTTGAACTTTTGAAAATTAATATCGCTTTACTTTTATTAGAACCTCAAAAAGAAACACTATTATTTGAATGGCTTCATTCAAAAGGGTTTAAAACCAATCAAATTGAACAACTAACCATCTTATTGAATGATAAAAATAATGTTGGCAAATTTTTTGAATCCTCTACTCATCAGCTAGTTGTTGACAGAACTTATTTGATTGTAAAGAAAAAAACAAATGAAACCATTCCTACTGAATTCAAAATAAATTCTATTTCAGATACAACGCATTTACCAATTCATCTTGTGTTTGAAGAAATTAAACAAGCTTCATTTACAGATAATAAAAATGAATTATTTATTTCTGTTACAGATCATTTTTTTCCTCTCACACTTCGTAAATGGAAGATAGGTGATAAATTTCAACCATTTGGTATGACAGGTTTTAAAAAAATAAGTGACTATTTTAAAGATCAGAAATTATCTAAATTTGATAAAGAAGCAGCTTGGATTTTAGAAAGTAATCAGCAAATTATTTGCATCATAGCTTACCGAATGGACAATCGCTTTAAGGTTAGTAATGAATCTACACAGATACTAAAATTAACATCCTTCATCGATTAGTTTCATTATTCGCATTACTAATTTGGTATATCTTGTATAATTTATATATTTGAATTATTAATATACATTAAACATACATTATATGTCAATTTGGAGAATAAAACCCGTATCAGCGTTTGAAGATGATATGAAAAAAAGTGAGCTTAAAAGAGTATTAGGAAAATGGAGTTTAACAGCTATTGGAATTGGAGCCATTATCGGTGGTGGAATATTTGTATTAACTGGAACCGGCGCCTATTTTCACGCTGGACCAGCTTTAGCACTTTCATTTGTAATAGCAGGTATTGCTTGTGTTTTTGCTGCATTGTGTTATAGTGAGTTTGCAAGTATGATTCCTGTTGAAGGATCGGCTTATGCTTATGCTTACGGAACTATCGGTGAAATGTTTGCATGGATTATTGGTTGGGGCTTAGTGCTTGAATACGCAATGGGTTCTATGACGGTGGCTGTAAGTTGGAGTGGCTACTTTAATAAATTTTTAGGATTATTCAATATTCACTTACCAGATTTTTTAACTCAAGACCCAGGAAGCTTCGCAGGTTCAGGATTTTCAATGAACTTACCTGCAACAATCATTGTATTATTGGTAACTGCATTATTAGTAAGAGGAACGAAAGAAGCTGCAAAAGCAAACAATGTTATTGTGGTTGTTAAAATTGCGGCTGTATTATTCGTTATCATCGTTGGTGCATTTTGTATTAACACAGCAAACTGGGTTCCATTTATTCCTGATGAGACAACAATTTTAGATCATGGTAAAGAACGTTTTGCATATGGCTGGAATGGAATTATTTCTGGAGCAGCAGCCATATTTTTTGCTTATGTTGGATTTGATGCGGTTTCCACTCAAGCTGGAGAAGCTGTTAATCCTAAGAAAGATGTGCCTTTTGCGATTATAACATCCTTAATGGTTTGTACAGCACTGTATATTCTAGTTTCATTAGTGTTAACGGGTATGATGAGTTACAAAGATTTTGACCCAATGGGAAAATATCCTAATGCAATTAAAGCACCAGTTGCAATGGCTTTTGAAATTGCTGGAATGCCTTGGGCTGTTTTTATTATTACAATTGCAGCAACAATAGGTTTAATTTCAGTTTTAATGGTGATGATGCTCGGACAATCTCGCATATTTATGGGCATGTCGAAAGATGGTTTAATTCCGAAATTTTTCTCAGAATTACATCCCGTAAATAAAACACCTTATAAGAACACTGTATTTTTAGGCGTTATCATTGCTTTAGTTGCAGGCTTTACGCCAATTAGCACATTAGCAGATATGACAAGTTTTGGAACGTTATTTGCCTTTACTATGGTATGTATTGCAGTTTGGTTGTTGAGAGTAAAGCAACCTCAGTTACAAAGAAATTTTAAAGTTCCTGCACTGCCAGTTATTGCTGTTTGTGGTATTTTAATCAATACGTTTTTAATGATTAAATTAGATAAAGAAGCACAATTATTCTCTTTAGGATGGTTAGCACTTGGTTTAGTTATCTATTTCTTATATAGTAAAAGAAATAGTAATTTAGAAAAAGGCGATATCAAATAATTCCGCTAATACGCTTTATTTACCAATAATATAATTGAATTTAGTTCTGCTTAATTTTCACATACATTTGTAAGATGCAACCCATTATTGAATTAAGTCAAATTAAAAAAGAATATAAAATTGGTACAGAAGAAATTCATGCCCTAAGTGGTGTATCTCTTAATATTTATAAAAACGAATACGTTGCCTTGATGGGTCCAAGCGGTAGTGGAAAATCTACCTTAATGAATATGCTTGGTTGTCTTGATTCACCAACTTCTGGAGAATATATATTAAATCATTTAGCGGTAGCTAAAATGACAGATAATGAATTAGCTGAAGTGAGAAATAAACAAATTGGATTTGTATTTCAAACTTTTAATTTATTACCTCGTTCTACAACATTAGAAAATGTAATGCTTCCATTAATTTATGCGGGTATTGAAAAATCGAAACGTATTGAAATGGCTAAAAACGTGCTCGAACAAGTTGGACTTGGAAACAGAATGACTCACAAACCTAATGAATTATCAGGTGGACAAAGACAACGTGTTGCTATAGCAAGAGCCTTAGTAAATAACCCCGCTATTATTTTAGCGGATGAGCCTACAGGAAATTTAGATAGTAAAACTTCAGTTGAAATCATGGGCTTATTAGAAGAAATTCATAAAAAAGGGAACACCATTATTTTAGTAACTCACGAGGAAGATATTGCCATGCATGCTCATCGCATTGTGCGTTTAAAAGATGGTGTAGTAGAATCTGATAATGAAAATAAAACAATCACTTCCTTTGCAACAAGAATGGAAGGATTTGCTTAAACTAATTAACAAATAATACGAAGACTTAAAGGATACATCTCAATACTTATTTTTCCAATTGCAACTAAAGGTTCGCCATCATAATGAGCCGGTAATTCATGTTCAAATTCAATATCAACTTTTTTTCCAATGATTGATTCTAAATAATTGAATGTATCCGCTTTTTTCGAAAATAATTTCAATGCAAAAAAAGGAAATGCAATTAATGGGAATGGTTTTAAAATACTGATATGAAATAAACCATCATTCAGTTTAGCAGCTGGAGCAATATACACGTCATTTCCCCATTGACCAGCATTTGCAACTGTTATTAAAAACGCAGGGCTCTTAAAAGTGTTTCCATCAACATTAATTGAATAGGTAAGTGGTTTATATTTAAAAAACTCTCTCACACTCGTTTTAAAATAAGTAACAAATCCTCGTTCAGTGCTTTCAGCAAATTTATGAGCAATTAATGCGTCAAAACCAATACCCGCAGTACAAAAAAATGGATGACCGTTAATCGTTCCAGAATCAATAACTTCCGTTCTTTCTTTTATTATCAGGTCTAATGCTTTCACCAAATCCATGGGAATGCCATTACTTCTTGCTAATCCATTACCAGAGCCTAAAGGCAAAATACCTAATGCTATATTAGTATGAACTAACAATGAAGCTACCATATTTACGGTGCCATCGCCACCACAGGCCACAACAAATTGATAGTGATTGTTTTTTATCTGCTCAATGATTGGAGAAATATCATCAGCTTCTTCCCAAATAATAATATCAAAGGGTAGTGATTTTGGAAAATGAGTTGAAATAAAAGATTCAATATTTAATTTCTTTTTTACTCCTGCGTTAGGATTTATTACAAAAGCATATTTAGTTTCCACGATCAAAAATACTATTAATTACTTGGAGTTGTAAAATAAAAATCTTTTAAATAAAATGGTTCAGTATAAGCTAAATCTTCAAACTCGTTTTTTGTAAATTTATCAAAAGCTAATGGAATAAGGTATTTTGAGCTTGGCACTATATTTTCCAAAAAATTAGCACACTTTAATTGACTTAATATACTTTTTGATTTTTCAAGCCCATCACCAAAAAAATAAATATCTTTATCTAATTCAAATAGTGAAATAGTGGTTTCTGTAAGAATTAAATTTGCTGGCTTTTGAATTTCAATTAACTCTATATTATGAACGGCATAATACACTTCCATTCTTCGTGCATCAATTAAAGGGCAGTAATAAGCATCCTTGTTTACACGTTCAATAACACTTAGACTCATTGATTGAAGTGTGTCTACTTTTATTAATGGAATATTTAAAGCATAAGCCAATCCTTTTGCTGAAGCAAATCCTATACGCAAACCAGTATACGAACCCGGACCAGAACTAATTGAAATGGCATGAAGTTGATTAATCGTTAAACCAACTTGCTGCAGTAAAGATTGAATAAATAGATGTAAATTTTCAGCATAAGTAAATCCATCATTAATTTCTTTTATGGCAACTAATGTAATGTTTTCGCTAACTGAAATCGAACAAACAGTAGATGTACTTTCTATGTGTAAAAGATAGGCCACAGTTTATTTTTTATCAGAAAATAATTCATCTTTAGTTACCACCTTAATGCTTGATCCATTTTTTAGCAATTTAGAAACTGCGCCATACGGCCCTGAAATAACTTCATCACCTACTTTTATGCCACTTAAAATCTCTATGTAATCATTGTCTTGAACACCCGTTTTTACAAAAACCATTTTAGCAACACCATTCACATTTAAGAAAACACATTCTTTTACCTCATCTTTCTTTTCATTTATTTTTTTTTCTTTTTCATCGACAACCACTACAGTTGGTTCTTCATCTCTATTCAATGATTTAGTTTGAGTTGTATCTGAACTCCTTGTTGTAACAGCAGGAATAGGAATTGTAATAATGTGACTAGCGCGCATGGTTTGTATTTCTACACTTGCACTCATACCAGGACGAAACGGTGCGGGATTATTTAGTGTTATTAAATCAGAATACGATTCACGTAAAACTCTAATTTTTACAACAAAATTAGTAACCTGATCTACTGATATTCCTGTGGTATTTGCCGAGTTTGCTACCTCAGTAACAATACCCTTAAATTTTTTTCCTAAATACGCGTCTACTTCAATGATAGCCGTATCATTTTTATGAATACGAATAATGTCGTTTTCATTTACCTCAACACTGGCTTCCATTTCATTCAAATTTGCTAAGCGCAAAATCTCAGTACCCTGTAAACCTTGAACACCAACTACTCGCTCACCTTTCTCAACATTTAACTTAGAAACGGTTCCATCAACAGGCGCATAAATAAAGGTTTTATCTAAATTCGAATTTGCTTCCTTTAAACTAGCTTCCATACTTTTCACATTATAATCAGCCGCTTTAATATTTTCTGTTAATCCATCTACATTTGCTTTAGCTGCATCATAACTAGCTTTAGAAGCCTCAAAGTCTTGCTGAGAAATGGCATTTTGATCAATTAATTTTTTATTACGATTATACAAAGATTCTACGTTCAACAAATTTGCTTTCGCCTGAGCTAATTGAGCGATGGTTGTTTTTAAATTAGCCTTACTACTATTAACTGTAGCATTTACTCTATCAAATGCACTCTCATAAATATCAGGTTTAATACGGCAAAGTAAGGTTCCTTTTTTTACCTGTTCGCCCTCTTTCACATACATTTCAACAACCTCTCCAGATACATCCGATGTTATTTTTAACTCAGCTTCTGGCTGAATTTTTCCATTTGCAGAAACAGTTTCAATGATATTTCGGTTCTCTGCTTTTTCAGTAATAACTTGAGTTGGCTCATCACCTTTGAAAAATTTAACCAATACAACTATGGAAATTAAGGCGATACAACTTACTATGATCCAATATATTTTTTTCATTTACTGTGTTTTATTTAAAAAGTGATTGTTTTTCCTTGATAAAAATCTAAAACTTTTAGTTTAAAAACATAATCATATTTAGATTGTATTAAATTACCTTGTGCTGTTTGAACGCGTGTTTTAGCAGTATTATACTCAAAGGTACTGATCGCTCCAAGATTATATTTTTGCTTAGCAAAATCAAAGGATAATTCGCTTGCTTCTAATGATAAAAGATTTGCTTTATATTTATTTAAAGCAGCCCGAGCGTTAGCATAAGCTTGGGCAATAAGTTTATACAAATTTTGTTCAACTATCTCTTTTCCATAATGAATAGAAAGTGCATTTAACTGTGCATTTTTATAACCAGAATAAGTTTGCAATCCATTAAATATTGGCACTGAAAGTGTAAATCCAACACTTTTATTGACGTTGTCTTTAAACTGATTTGCAAATGGTGTTTTAGAGGTGAATATTTCAGCTTTTGGCTGATAAATATAACCTCCAGCAGAAGTTACATATTGCGTTTGTTCTAATCCAATAATATTAATGGCGTCAATTCGTTTGTTTAATTCAGAGGTTCCAGTACCGATACTGCCAGTAGCACTGAGCGTTGGGCTAAATTTACCTTTAGCTATTTCTAACGTTTTTTTTGAAGACATTACATTATACTGTGCAGCTTTAATCGAATGTTGATTTTTTAAAGCTGTGTTATAAATATCTTGCACAGAAATAGTCTTAAGATCGTTTTCAGAAATATCAACTATTGATTTTTCAATTGTAAAATTTTGAATGGTATCTAAATTCAATAATTGAGTTAAACCCAACATAGCTAATTGATAATTATTATCAGCACTAATAACATTAACGTCTTCGTTTGCTAATTGAGCATTTAAATCGTAAACAGCACTTTTAGCTAAAGTGCCAGCATCAGCTAATTGTTTTGTGCGAATAAGTTGCTCATTTGTCATTTGGAATTGTGCTTTGGCTATTTGCAAAATTTCATCGCTAAAAATAACATTGATGTAGGCGGTTGCGATGTTTAAACCTAGGTCGTTTTGTTGTTGTAAAAAATTCTCATAACTCGATAAATATTGATACTGATTAGCTTTAATTGAATTATATTGAGCCAATCCAGACCAAATAACCACATTACTTGATAAATAAAAATTTTGTGACAACACTTGAGAGTTCGCAAAGGTGTTGGTATATCTATCAATAGTTCTACCGAAATTATAGGTATGTTGTGCGCCACCATTAATGGTAGGTAACACTGAAGCCTTACTTTGTATTAATGTATTTTTATTTATTTGAGTCGAAATTTCAGCTTGCTTCAATCCAAGGTTGTTTTTTTGACCAAATTCAATGCATTTTTGCAAACTCCATTGATTCGTTTGAGCAATCACTTGAACCGAAAGAACAAAGAAAAAAGATATACAAAAGGCTTTCATTATTTTACGATTAATTAAAAACAAAATTAACTAAAAATATCAGTATTTAAAGCTAATTACATAAACGGAAAAATGAATTGGTTGAATAGGTGCTTTTAACATTTAAAAGTGATTTCCTTTTAAATTCCAACTAACTGTTGTGTTTCAAAATCATAAACCTTTAATTTGAAACAAGCTATGATATCTTTTGGCTTAAGGGTTGTAGTTTTTGCAGATTGCAATTCAGGTAATGCCGCCATCGCTTCTGGTAAACGGTAAAATGGAATACGAGCATTTAAATGATGAATATGATGTAACCCAATATTTGCTGTTGCCCACTGCAATGGAATACTTAATTTCATATAACTCGAAGAATCCATGGCAGCACCTTCATAAGTCCAATCTTCATTTCCAACAAAAGTTGAACCAGGAAAATTATGTTGTGCGTAAAATAAATAAGCTCCCATAGCCCCAGAAATAAAATGAGGGATTAGACATACTAATATCCACGTTTGCCATCCTAAAAAATAAAAAATTAAAGCTTGATAAGTAAAATGAAAAACAAGTGCAACTATTGAATCAATGTGTTTGCTAAAACGATTGATAATAGATTTCACGCACATGCCATACATAAAAGCGAAAATATAACCGAATAAAATCGTAAGCGGATGCCTAATAAATAAATAATGTCTTTGTTCTGACTTAGTTAATTTCTCGAATTTTTGTTTCGTATAAATAGGATAAGAACCAATACTTGCACTAAATAATTTTGAATTATTCTTATGATGATAATCATGGCTTCTACTCCAAATGCCAGCGGGCGCTAAAACATAGAAACCGAAAATTGCAAATAGGATATTAGCTAATGGTGATTTATCTAAAATGGCTTTATGCTGATGATCGTGGTATATGACAAACATCCTAACAATTAAGAAACCAGAAATAATACTACACATTAATTTTAAAGTCCAATGAAAATTAAATACAGAACCAAGGAGAAAAATGTTTAATAAAACCAAAGTGGTGATGGTATAAAACCAACTTTTCCTTCGATCTTCTTTTGCAAAAGGCCGAGTGGCTAATATAAGTTGTTTTCCAGTTAACATAGAGATGGTAAATATATTATGTAAACCCTATTTAAACAAATATGTTTACAGAAATCAAATTTATTTGTTTCGTGGGTGAAAACTTTGAATATTTTCTCGTAAAAAATATTGATCAAGGTGCGTATATATCTCAGTAGTCATGATACTTTGATGCCCTAACATCTCTTGAACCACTCTTAAATCAGCGCCGCCTTCAACGAGATGCGTTGCAAATGAATGCCGAAATGTATGTGGACTTAATTCCTTTTTAATCCCAGCCAAAGCACCCAAATCCTTAATGATGTAAAAAACCATTTGTCGTGAAATAGAAGCTCCTCGTTTACTTAAGAATAAAGAATCAATATGATTTTTCTTAACATTTATATGAATGCGATAGTTATCGATATAGTTCTTAATTAACTTTAACGCTTTACCTCCAATGGGTATCAAGCGCTGTTTATCACCTTTACCAATCACGGAAATAAATTCATCTTTTATATGCAGATCACTCAATTTTAATGAAATTAATTCGCTAACTCTTAAACCGCAACTATACATAGTTTCAAGCATAGCTATATTTCGTTCACCTTCAGCCGTGCTTCTATCAATGAAAGATAACATTAAATCAATTTCTTCTACTTCTAAGTAAACTGGCAACTTCCTTTTAATACGAGGCGTTTCCAATAATTCGGCTGGATTAACAGTTAGGTAATTTTCTAAGATCAAAAACTTATAAAAATGCTTAATTCCCGAAATAATACGAGATTGAGTGCTTTCGGTAAAATTAAATTCGGAAATGTATTTAATAAACTGCTGTAAATCTTGAAGTGTAATATCGCTTGGTTGCTTAGCAGGTGCCATCATCGTGATAAATGTTGCTAATTTCTGTAGATCACTTTCGTAACTCACTACCGAATTTTTGGCCAATGATTTCTCAATACTTAAATAGTATTTGAAATCATTAATATTTGTTTGCCAGAGTAACAATTTTAATTACTTTTAATTTTTATTAAAACATTTAACATGCTAAAGATAGCTATAATCAACGGTCCAAATTTAAATCTTTTAGGAATAAGAGAAACGGAAATTTACGGCGAACAAACTTTTGAGCATTTTTTTGAATCCTTAACTAAAAAATTTTCATCTTATAAATTAACTTATTTTCAAAGTAACGTAGAAGGTGAATTAATCAATAAAATACAAGAACTTGGTTTTACCTATGATACCATCATATTAAATGCAGGCGCATACACACACTCCTCTATTGCTATTGCAGATGCTATTGCTGCCGTCAAAACACCTGTAATCGAAGTTCACATTAGTAATATATTTGCCAGAGAAGATTTTAGACACGTTTCTTACCTTGGCAAGCATTGCAAAGGAAGCATAAGTGGCTTCGGATTTTTTGGTTATGAATTAGCCATCATGAGTTGCATCCAACCTGCTTAAATAAATTGTTCCTGCATTCTTTTTATGGTGTTGTTGTATTCCATCACCATATCATCAATAACCTCCTTAGCGCTTTGTAAAGATTTTAATTGGCTTGCCACTTGACCAATTTCAAGCTCACCATTCACTAAATCTCCTTCAAACATTCCTTTTTTCGCTCGTCCTCGACCAAGTAAATTTGATAATTCTTCTGTACTCGCACCTTCATTTTCTAATTCATTTACCTGTATTGAAAATTCGTTTCTTAAAAGGCGAACGGGCGTTAATTGCTTTAAGGATAATTTAGTATCACCTTCAAGAGAATTTAAAATGGCGTTTTTGAAATTAATGTGTGCGCTAGATTCGTGAGTCGTAACAAACCTGCTACCAACCTGAACGCCATTTGCACCCAATGCCATTGCTGCTGCCATCGACTGACCTGATGCAATTCCGCCTGCTGCTATAATTGGAATAGAAACAAATTTCTTTATTTGAGGAATAAGAGCCATCGTAGTTGTTTCCTCTCTTCCGTTATGCCCGCCAGCTTCAAAACCTTCTGCAACAATAGCATCCACACCAGCCGCTTCGCATTTCAATGCAAATTTTACATTAGCAACAACATGCACCACTTTAATCCCATGCTGTTTTAGATGCTGCGTCCAAGTTTTTGGATTTCCAGCAGAAGTAAAAACAATTTTCACTCCTTCTTCAATAATTATTTTAATATGCTCTTCAATGTTTGGATAAAGCAAAGGTACATTAACACCAAATGGTTTATCGGTTGCTTGTTTACATTTTTGGATATGATCGCGCAAAACTTCAGGATACATAGAGCCAGAGCCAATTAATCCTAATCCACCGGCATTAGTAACAGCTGAGGCCAGTTTCCAACCACTGCACCAAATCATGCCACCCTGTACGATAGGATACTCAATATTAAATAATTTGTTTATTAGCATAAAATATAACGTTTTGATGTAAAAGTAAAATATTTTTTACTATTTTTGCTTAATACTCCTTTATGAAATTGAAAAACTTTATCATCATATTTATATTTGTATGCCTAACACTTTCAGGTTCTGCACAACGACGTGTAGATTTTGGAATTGCCGTAGGTGCATCTAACTATTTAGGTGACATTGGTGGAAAAGAAAAATCGAGAAGAGATTTTATTTCGGACATCAAAATGGCAAAAACGAGGTGGAATGCAGGTGGATTTGTTCGTGTTAAATGGAAACCAAAAATATCATTAAAATTAGCAGTAGATTATTTAAGGATTGAGGGAGAGGATAAATTATCAACTAACAAATCTCGTGTTGCCCGTAATCTAAGCTTCAGAAATGATATCATCGATTTAGGCGTAACTGGTGAATATTTCTTTTTTGAAGACAATGATATTGGGAATCTCCACTTCAATACCACTGGCTTTAGAGCTTATGTATTTGGAGGAGTTGGTTGCTTGTATACTAATCCTAAAGCACTTTATAATGGTAGTTGGGTGAATTTAAGGCCATTAAAAACAGAAGGTGTAAAGTATAAAAGCATTGTGTTAAATGTTCCTATTGGCTTAGGATTTTACTTTACTTTTAAAAAGAAACATCGTTTAGGTTTTGAATATAATTTCAGAACGACATTTACAGATTACTTAGACGATATTCATGCTGGATGGGCTGACCCGTCAGCATTAACGCCAACTGGATTAGCGTTATCAAATCGTACTGTAGAATTAAAAGAATTAGATCCTGGCTTTGCAAAAAATTTCGGATATAATCCTGTTGAAAATCCAAAGAATATTCGTGGAAATAATAAACACAGGGATTCGTATATGACTTTAAATTTAAGTTACAGTTATGTATTAAGAGGGAAAGCTAGTTTTTACAAAGGTTTTTTTGGTGGTTATTTCGGAAAGCCAGGTAAAACAAGAAGAATTAGAGCTAAATTCTAGTCCATCCTTATTTCTAATTTAGTATTAGCTTTAAATAGGTTTAAGTGCAAATTAATTTATTTATGGTCAAACTCAAAATGATTATTGCCTGAATGATCAATCCAATTCCAAATCCTTTCCAAAATTGACAAGCCCTATCATTTATTTTTATCATTAATAAAAAACCAAATACCAGCGCCACAATCGAAACTACTGAGCAAACTTGGTGAAAAAATACTGAAAAATAATTTAACCCAATACTCAATAAAGTAATACTCCCAATAAAAAAAGAAATTGCTATACCTTTAAATAGCCCATATTTTATAATAAAACGAAAAAGTAGCCCCAGTAATATAGAAATAAATCCAAGTCCAACAGCAATAACACGTAACATGTTTTCTTCTTGAATAGAGTGGTGCTTAAAATCAAATTCCATGATACAAGTTTATACATTTAAGTCTAAATAAAAAACAAACGCCACAACAGACATGAATTATACCTAAAAATGGTATCTTTGCAAACAATGAAAACAAAAACTCTCAAAAAAAACAGCGTCAATGTTGTAACATTAGGTTGTAGTAAAAATATAGTGGATAGTGAAGTGCTAATGGGACAATTAAAGGCAAATAACTTTAATGTGGAACATGAAAGCGAAAATGATAGTCACAATATTGTAATAATAAATACGTGTGGATTTGTTGAAAATGCAAAACAAGAAAGTATAGATACCATTTTAAGATACGTTGAAGCAAAAAAAGAAGGTTCCATCGAAAAATTATATGTAACTGGATGTTTGAGTGAACGCTATAAAGCTGATTTAGAAAAAGAAATTCCTGATGTAGATGCATACTTTGGTACACGCGAACTTCCAAAGATTTTAAAAACATTAAAAGCTGACTATAAAAAAGAATTGGTTGGAGAACGTTTATTAACGACTCCAAATCATTTTGCATACTTTAAAATAAGTGAAGGATGCGACAGACCTTGTAGTTTTTGTGCCATTCCACTAATGCGCGGCAAACACATTTCGGAACCCATTGAACTATTAGTACAGAGAGCCAAATTACTAGCTAGTAAAGGCACACGCGAATTATTATTAATCGCCCAAGATTTAACGTATTACGGATTAGACATTTATAAAAAACGTGAATTGGCTAATTTAGTTGATCAATTAAGTGAAGTAGATGGAATTGATTGGATTCGATTGCATTATGCATTTCCTAGTGGATTTCCAATGGATGTGTTGGACATTATGAATAAAAGAAGTAATGTGTGTAATTACCTTGATATGCCACTTCAACACATTACCGATAACATGCTTACGAGTATGCGTCGTGGTATCACAAAACAAAAAACAATTGATACGGTCAATGCAATTAGAGATAAAGTACCCGGTATTGCTCTTAGAACTACATTAATTGCAGGTTATCCTGGTGAAACAGAAAAAGATCATCAAGAAATGTTGCAATGGGTTAGCGATTCTAAATTTGAACGTTTAGGGATTTTCACCTACTCACACGAAGAAAATACGCACGCGCATTTGTTAAAAGATAACGTTAAAGAAAAAGTAAAAAAAGAACGTGCTGACGCCGTGATGAAAATTCAACAAGAAATTTCATACAAATTAAATCAGGAAAAAATCGGAAAAACATATAACGTGTTATTCGACAGAAAAGAAAACGATTATTTTGTTGGTAGAACTGAATTTGACAGCCCAGATGTAGATAATGAAGTGCTTGTAAAAGCTACTGACAACAACTACATTCGTATTGGAGATTTTGCAAATGTAAAAATAAACGATGCCAGCGATTTTGATTTGTATGGCGATTTAGTTGACTAGTTTTATTTAAACAGGATCAGCATCAATGTGTAAACGATACAAACTAGATTTATTATTGTATTGCAACGTATCTATTTCTTGCTTCAAAATATTGCGCACTTGTGTTGGCGAATAATCTCTATTTATTTTTAGTAAAATGCGTTTATGGTATTGGTCTTTAATTTTTGCTACCAACGGAAATTCGGGTCCAAGCATCATACCTCCAAACAATGGTTTGAGCTGAACACCTAATTGATTGCAAATATCATTCGCTACATTACTGTCTTTACTAACAACTGATAATTCAATCACACGCGTGAAAGGTGGATAATTAAATTGTTGCCGTTCGTTGATTTGAGATTGATAAAATTGCGGGAAATTATTTTCAATCACTTGCTTAATCACGTCGTGTTCAGGTTGATTAGTTTGAATGTAAACCGTTCCTGCTTTATCCTTACGCCCTGCTCTACCGCTTACTTGAACAATTAATTGATAGGCCTTTTCAAAGGATCTGAAATCAGGAAAGTTTAAAACACTATCTACATTTAAAACACCAACCACACTGACATTGTCAAAATCCAAACCTTTTGTTACCATTTGCGTTCCAACTAAAATATCAACGTTGCCCAATTCAAATTCATCAATCAGTTGCTTATAGGCATATTTACTGCGTGTTGTATCCAAATCCATACGCACTACCTTTGCAGTAGGAAATAATAATTCGATTTCTTCTTCTATTTTTTCGGTACCAAATCCTTTGTACTTCAATTGATTATTTCCACAAGCATTGCAACTTGTAGGCGGTGCAATACTATACCCACAATAATGACAACTTAATTTATTTGTTTGTTTATGGTAAATTAAGGAAACGTCGCAATGTGTGCACATCGGAATCCAATGGCAACTTGCACATTCGGTATAAGGAGCAAAACCTCTTCTGTTTTGAAACAAAATAATTTGTTCTTTCTTGGCTAAAGCTTGCGTAATAGCATTAACTAATTGATGCGAAAAAATAGATTTGTTTTGTTGCTCTTGTGTTTCTTTTTTCAAATCGCACACAATTGTTTTTGGCAATTGTGCATTTCCAAAACGCTGTAAAATTTTTACAAACCCAAATTTACCTTGCAAAGCATTATAATAGGTTTCGAAAGATGGTGTAGCGGTGCCTAACACTACTTTTGCTTGATGCAGATTTGCTAGATACATGGCTGCATCTCTTGCATGATAACGTGGGGAAGGATCTTGTTGTTTATAAGAATTATCATGCTCTTCATCAATAATAATTAAACCTAAATTATTAAATGGTAAAAATAAGGCAGAGCGAGTTCCTAATACAATATTAAACTGTTTTGAATCAGATGCACTACTATGTTCATTAAGAATCGAATTCCAAATTTCGACACGTTCGTTTTCACTAAACTTAGAATGATAAATACCAACTGAATTACCAAATATAGAGCGAATTCGTCCAATTAACTGAGTAGTTAAGGCAATTTCAGGAACCAAATACAATACTTGTTTACCTTGGTCAATTGTTTTATGAATGAGTTCGGCATACATTTCTGTTTTACCGCTTCCTGTTACACCGTGCAATAACACGGCTTGCTTCTCTTTAAATAACTGTTCAATTTCCGCTACAGCTTTTTGCTGAAATTCATTCAAGTATTTTTTCGTTTTATCTTTATGTTCAAAAACCAAACGACTCGTTTCAATTTCTGTTTCTGTAAAAATATTTTTTTTAACTAAGCCATTAATAACGCTTGTGTCAAATTGTTTCAGTAACATAGCTTTTTTGACATAGCCCGTTTGTTTTGCATCACTATCTGTCTTTAATAGATTTAAAACACATAACAAAACTTCTGCTTGCTTAAAGGCTTTTTTTTCTAAGGTATCTAACGTTGTTTTTAATTCATTTTGATTCGTTAACAAATTAGTGTTTACACCAATGTAATTAACTAGCTTAGGCTTATACTTATCTTTTATTTCTTCATAAATAACAATAGCTCCTTTTTTTATTAAACGATTAATACATTTTTGAACCATTTTTATTTCTAAAATTTTAGCCACATCATCAAAACTTAATGAGCTATTTATTTGCAGAGCTTCCAAAACGTTATGTTCTTTCTCAGTAAAATCAGTATAATCTGTTTCATCCAAACTAAATTCTGGATTTAAGGTAATATGAGATGTACTACTTAGCTTTAATCCACTTGGCAAAGCGGCATTTAATACGTCACCTGGATTACATAAATAATACTGACAAATCCAGTCCCATAATTGCAAATGTTGTTTGGCAATAATTGGATGTTCGTCAATAATACTTTCAATATATTTTGCTACATAATTGGCTGGTGCCGTTTGATGAATGTTATAAATAATTGCCGTATAAAATTTTGATTTCCCAAACTGAACTATGACACGTTTTCCAACTGCAATATCCTCGTTCAATTCTTCAGGTATACGGTATGTAAACTTGTTTGGAACCGAAAGCGGTACAATCACATCTATGAAATACGTTTGTTTTTCCATTAACTAATAAAAGCCGCTAATAAAACGCCTGCAATCATAGAAGCAATTTTCGCAATGTTGTATTTGTGATTTTCGCTTGTTTCAAACATAATGGCGGTTGAAATATGTAAGAAAATACCTATCACTACCGCAAACGATAATTTCACAAAACCATCTATGTTTTCGACACCAAAAGTATTTAATAAATAACTGATGAAACAGCCTAATGGAGCCATTAATGCAAAACCAACTAATAATAACACGGCTTTGAGTTTTGATGATTTGTGCTCTAACAACAAACTCACAAAGGCAATCGCAATTGGAATATTGTGTAAGGTAATTCCAAAAATTAAAGATTGTTGAGTGGTCAAAACAGTTTGTGTGTGTGAATCAATCATACCACTTTGATAAATTGGTAAGCCTTCTAACAATGAATGCAAATATAAGCCAGTAATCATTCCTAATGGCAAATGTTTTTTGCAAGCAGATGAATGTGAGTGAATATGTCCGTGCTCAATTCCTGCACTAAAATATTCGATGAGAATTTGAATAAAAAAGCCAATTAAAATAAAAAAACCAATTAGTTTTGTATTGGTGTTTTCATAGCATTCTGGCAACAAATGTGTAACAGAAATGGCAAATAAATACGCTGCACTAAACGCTAATAAAAATCGTAAATATTGAGCTTTAATTTTGATTGATAAAAAAATAATACCTGTCACAAAAACAGGAAAAGCTAAATAAAATGTAAGTTCTAATAAATTCATATTTTTTGTAATACTAAAATTAAACGAGGAGACGTTTCTAAATCAAATTCGTGAAGGTGATAATTGCCAAACGTGTTGATTATTTTTAAATGACTTGCATCAGCTAATGCTTCAAAATAATTTTTATCAAATAACTTCACACGTTCTTCAAAATGAAAATCTTTCCCGTTATCTTTAAAATCAATACTTTTAACAACTGTATTATTTTCATTCTTTTTTGAAATATGAAACCTTATGCCATCAATAATCTTACTTTCTGTTTCAATCAAATGCTTTTTCACAAACGTTTCATTCAAAAAATCAAAAACAAAATACCCATTTGGTTTCAGTGCTTTTTGAATGGATTTAAACACGTTAGCGTCATCGCTTTGTTTGTCAAAATAACCGAAACTTGTAAATACATTAAAAACAGCATCAAAATAATTGGTACGAAAAAGCTGTCGCATATCGTGTGTATAAAATGCTAGAGAATCGTTAGCGTGTTTATTTGCTTCAATAATACTTTGTTCTGACAAATCAGTGCCAATAACTTGAAATCCTTTTTTATTTAAATAAATACTATGTCTGCCTTTTCCGCAGCATAAATCCCAACACAAAGCATCATTCTTTAATTGTAAATGGTTAGTTATATTATCAATAAACAATGAAGCTTCTGAATAGTCTCTGTGTTTATATAAAGTATGGTAATACGTTGTATCAAACCATGTTTTAAACCAATTTTCTTGCATAGTAAACAAAGTTATTAAAAGCAAATGGATAAACAAATTTGACAGTAAATTATAATTTTACAAAATAAATTGGCCTTCAAAAGGTTTGATTTTATTGATAATTTATATAATGCTACAAAATATAGCAACAACTTGCTTGAAATTACTTTTACATTTGTGAAGAAGTTATGGCAATTGTTATTAAAATGAAAACAAACCCTAACGATTAAACGTGTAACTTAAAAACATATAATATATCATGGCAAAAAAATCAGAAGAAACAACAGAAATTTTAGAGAGAAAAACAGTAGCAAGTGAAAAATTAAAAGCCTTGCAGTTAACACTTGACAAATTAGAAAAAACATATGGTAAAGGTACCATTATGAAATTGGGTGACACCGTTGTTGAACCAATGGATTCTATTTCGACAGGATCTTTAGGATTAAACATTGCTTTAGGCATTGGTGGCTTACCTCGTGGAAGAGTTGTAGAAATTTACGGACCTGAATCGTCTGGTAAAACAACCTTAGCTATACATGCTATTGCAAGTGTGCAACGTGCTGGTGGTATTGCTGCTATTGTAGATGCGGAACATGCATTTGATCGTTTTTATGCTGAAAAATTAGGCGTTGATACAAAAAGTTTATTGATATCTCAACCTGATAATGGCGAACAAGCTCTAGAAATTGCAGATAATTTAATTCGTTCAGGAGCTGTTGATTTAGTGGTGATTGACTCAGTTGCTGCCTTAACTCCAAAAGCTGAAATCGAAGGCGAAATGGGCGATAGCAGAATGGGTTTACAGGCTCGTTTGATGAGTCAAGCATTGCGTAAATTAACTGGTGCCATTAATAAAACTGGCTGTTGTTGTATTTTCATTAACCAATTGCGCGAAAAAATTGGTGTGATGTTTGGTAACCCTGAAACAACAACAGGTGGTAACGCTTTAAAATTTTATGCTTCCGTGCGATTAGATATTAGAAGAATAAGTCAGATAAAAGATGGCGATGTGGTAACTGGAAACAGAACGCGTGTGAAGGTTATTAAAAATAAATTAGCACCTCCGTTTCGTATGGCCGAATTTGACATTGTATTTGGAGAAGGCATTAGCAAAGTTGGCGAAATCATTGATATTGGCGTTGATAAAGGTATTATCAAAAAAAGCGGTTCATGGTTTAGTTATGATGAAACAAAATTAGGACAAGGAAGAGATTCAGTAAAATCAATCTTTGCCGAAAACCCTGATTTAGCGCAAGAAATTGAAGATAAAATTATTGCTGTATTAAAAGAAGAAGCAGCTAACGCTTAATAAACTTCTATCTTACACTAAAAAAACTCCTGCCCTTTGCGCAAATTAAAACAGTATATAAACTGTGGAATTAGTGAAAAGGGCAGGAACCAACTTGTAAAACAAAAAAAGCAGAAGATATCTCTTCTGCTTTTTTAATAACTAAATCAATTTAAAACAATAAATTCAATTTAAATTAAATAGCTTTGGTAAAATACTTAAACCATGAAACCTATTTTCATTTTCTCCATCACACTTTTATCCATTTGTTTAATGACATCCTGCGATAGCATGGAAATTAAAAATGATGATGATACACTTATCCTAAATAAAACAGATGCTTTGGTAGCGCTTTCTGAAGATGAAACTGATACAGAAAAACCAACACCAGAACAATACAACAATACCAAAGGAATTAATCCAAATGGAACCCTCATTACACATTTCGATTGCCCTGATAGTCGTTTTTTTCCTCCTGTTGATTTAAAAAAATGGAATCAAGTTCCATTTGTTAATGGCCGTTTTCCTTCGTATGCAGAAACGATGAATGGAACATCTATTCATCATTACGGCGAAAAGAAAAATTCGCTAATCAAACCTTATTCAATGGTGTTGCCTAAGTTAGCTTACTTAAAAACATCTCCTGAAAAAAATAAATTAGTTATTGTGATTCAAATAGTGCAAACCGCTCAAGATACGGTTGTTGGTTATCGCTATTTAACAGGCGGCGTGGGTGGTTCTGCATTTCATGATTTTCATTTCTTAACTGAGGATGAAGTAAAAAAAGAAATGTCAAAATAAGATGAATTCTAAAATGTATGTCCATCTCATTACTATTATCGAAAGCGATATTGACGGACAAGGTCATGTTAACAATATCATGTATTTAAAATGGGTTCAAGAAGCTGCCATTGCTCATTGGACAAGTGTTGCCGACATCAACATGCAGCAAGCTAATTTTTGGGTAGTCAGTCGGCACGAAATTGATTATTTAAAATCAGCTTATCTCGATTCAAAATTGGTAGCAAAAACATGGGTAACTGAGCCAAAAGGAGCAAAATCAGAACGCCACGTAACCATCATGGATGTCGAAACAGAAACCGTTTATGCCAATGTAAAAACAACTTTTTATTTATTAGATGCCAAAAGTAAACGACCTAAACGCGTCGACTCTGAAATTGTGAATGTATTTTCTTAAGTTCTTGTATCTTTGTCATCATGAAAGTTTCGAGCCTAAGTGAATTAAAAAAAGAATTACATGAGTTGCCTCAAAAGCAATTAATGGAGTTGTGTTTAAGTTTGGCGAAATACAAAAAAGATAACAAAGAATTTTTAGATTATTTATTATTTCAATCACACGATAAACAAAGCTTTGTAACGGCTATTAAAACAGAAATAGACGAACATTTCGAGGAACTTAAATTTCAAACTAATTTATATTTTGTAAAAAAAAGTCTGCGTAAATTATTAAGGACCCTTACTAAGTATTGCAAATATATGGGAGACAAAGGTTCGGCAACCGATGTGCATATTTATTTTTGCGTTAAACTAAAAGCGTCAAATATACCCTATCATAAAAGTCAGTTATTAGTAAATATGTATGAGCAACAGCTAAAAAAAATAAACACTTTAATATTAGGCCTACACGAAGATTTACAGCAAGATTACTTTAATGAATTGCAACAGATTTTATAAATCAGTTTTTCGTTTCACTAAGAGGAAATAATTATTTTCAATTGGCAAATACCCATATTCATAACAAAATATATAGTTGTTACCTGTTTTAGTTTTTGTGATTGTTGTATGGTAATTAAAATTAAACCCTTTATCAATTAATTTTTGTTGAGTTACTTTAACTGTTTCTTCAGGCAATAAGTCTTCCATTATTTTTCTATTCTTTTTAAGAATACTGTTAATGGTTTTTACATAAGCACTACTTAAGCTATTAGCCTTATTATTAAAAGCATTACGACACATGTCGCTACAAAATTTTTTATCAGCTCTTCCATGAAAAGATTCGCCACATTCAGCGCAGGTTCTTTTTTCCATAGGGTAATTAATTAAAAAATTCCTTTGGTATTTCACACACCGGAATTGGATTCATCTTATGCTGATTTGCATTATTTCTTTGCAAATAAATAGACATCACATTTTGTTGATGATCATTCAATGCATATGTTTCTTTATGTTCAATATACAACATGGCCCACTCTAAATCATCATACGTGGCACCAATTTGATCTTCGTCTGTTCTACCATCTTCAAATAAACCATCCGTTGGTTTTGCATTTAAAAGTAAATCAATCACCCCAACTTCTTTTGCCAACGCATATACTTGCGATTTCATTAAATCAGCAATCGGACTGATATCAACCCCACCGTCTCCGTATTTAGTATAAAATCCAATTCCAAAATCTTCAACTTTATTCCCTGTTCCAGCAACCAATAATTTGTGGTGGCCCGCATAGGCAAACAAGGTTGTCATTCTTAAACGAGCACGCGTGTTTGCCATCGTTAAAAAATCTTGAATATCAGTATCTAATGTATTTTCGATTTCTTCAAAAATAGGCGTTAAATTAACCTCAGCAACTGAAACATTTTTAAAATTTTCTTTCAGCCATTCCATGTGAGCTTTACCTCTATCGTATTCATTTTTCATTTGTCGAATAGGCATCGTAATACAAATAACTTTTTTACCTGTAAGAGCGCACAAGGTTGATGTTAAAGCAGAATCAATGCCACCAGAAATACCAACTACAAATCCATCTGTCTTAGATTGATTTGAATAGAATGTAAGCCAATTAACAATATAATTAACAACTTCTTTATTTTTCATCATTATCAAACTTATTTTTATGATGAATTGAGTTGTGTGTTCTTAAAAAAAAATCACTTACAAATCCATCGTTGAGATTATATAAAAACAATGAAATATAATTTAAAATAATATCCCTATGTTAAGTTGTATGGCATCGCTAAATGCACTTTGCTTAGAACGTGAAGGCGATGTTCCATTATTTACATTAGTTGTTATATTATCAACCATAACATCAGAATAACGTTGGTATTGATTGATAAATCCTCTTAAATAATTAATACTAAAAAATAAAGAGGTTGAGCCAGATAAATTATATTCAGCACCAATGCCAACATTTAAACCTAAATTAATTGGGATAAGATCGCCACTCGGTCTTAAATCTTCTATTTTAGAAGTAGAAGTAGCAGCTTCATATTTTCCTGTTGAAGTATTGAATGAAACCAATGCAACTTCATCCGTTGCATTAAATTTTGTTTGAATAGCAATGTTTCCGCCAAACATGCCATAATACTTCATGCCCGAAATATCTTTAGTCAATAATTTTAATAATACAGGAATCGTTACATACGTTGCTTTTACAGAACGACTTTTAATTTCGTAAAATTTATTAGAGTTTGAAGAAGCTGTAAAACTTGTTGCACTAGCTCCAAAGTCTATTTGTTTCGAATCAACGTATTCATTATCTTTATTTAAAACATAACCTTGGGCATTATTTTTATAAGCTTGCTTGCCACCTAACATATCACCACCAATACCAGTTACAAATGAAGCGGTTGAATTAATTCTAAATTCTGTTTGCAATCCAAAACCAAAACCAAACTTTGTACCAGACTTTTCAATATTTTTATTGTCTGATCTAAACCAAGTGGGAGTGGGAGAAATTTTTAAACCAAACCTCACTTTTTTATCGGCGTCTTGAGCCTTCAAAGAAATAACTAACAATAAACTGCTTGAAACTATAAGTAAAATATTTTTCATCGGGTTTTTTATTTTTTAATTTAACATGATAATTGTAATACAAATATAGAAATGAAATCTGTTATAAAACTCTCAACCCTCATTTTAATTGTTAAATTTTTGTTGGGTTGTCAACATCATCCTTTAGATGTAAATACCAGTGAGGTCATAATGGAACCAATTGCATTCAAAAGACTTGACAAAGATTTATTAATACTCACTCCTGAAAATATTTTAACAAAATCGATTGAGTTTCAAAAAAAATATTCATCGTTTTACACACGTTACATTACGAGCATCGTTAATCATGGTGGTAGAGTAAACGACTCTTCATATAACGAAAGCATGTTTGCTTTTTTGAAAGATAAAGAAATGAATCAAGCATTTAAGGATGTTGCGACCACATTTTCAGATAATGATTTAGAATTAATAAGTGATGAACTGACAGAAGCTGTTAAACGCTATAAAGTATTTTTTCCTGCACGAAAAACACCAAAACAATTTGTAACCTTTATGAGTGGTTTTAATTACAATGTAGTGTATGTTGATTCTACAATAGGTATTGGATTAGAAATGTACTTAGGAAGTACGAACGAATTTTATAACATGTTACAATTTCCAAAATTTAGAACGCGTACTATGAACAAAGCACATATTGTGTCTGATGCCGTGAGAGGCTGGATGATCAGTGAATTTGACAACGCGGATCCTATTGCAAATAATTTGTTGAATCACATGATTTTTTACGGAAAGATTTTCTACGCATGTGATGGATTATTACCACATGTTAATGATTCATTAAAATTTGGATATACAACCAAACAACTCAACACATGCATAGAAAACGAAAAAAATTATTGGGGCTTTTTTGTAAAGGATAATAAATTATTTGATAACGATTTAAAAACAGTTTCTGAATTCACATCAGATGGACCATTTACAAGAGCCATCAGTTCGGAATGCCCTCCACGTATTGCCATGTGGCTTGGTCGACAAATTGTGAAATCGTACATGGAACACAATGAGGATGTGACTTTAAATGAATTAATGAACGAAAAAGATGCTCAAAAAATATTATCAAAATCGAAGTACAAACCTTAATCATCATTTTAATTTCCAATTCAAATAGATGAATTCACAACAACAACAGCAAATAGAACGTAACTCAGAAATATTGAGAAAATACATTCCTGATTTTGCTGTTAATACCATTGCCATTTGGATTATTGAACTCGATATTAAATTAAAAATAACCAAAGAACGCAGCACAAAATTAGGTGATTATATGCCGCCGCATAATGGATTAAATCACACTATTACTATTAATCATAACCTCAACGAATATTCTTTTTTTGTAACACTCATTCATGAAATTGCGCATTTAAAAACATATAATCAATATAAAAATTCAGTTTCTCCACATGGGCAAGAATGGAAGTTTTCGTTCAAATTATTAATGTACCCATTTTTAACACCTGATCATTTACCTTTAGATATTTTATACGCACTTCGCAAATACATGAATAATCCTGCCGCATCAAGCTGTAGCGATCTTACATTGATGCGTACATTAAAATTATATGATAAACAATTAGATTCGAATACTAGCATTTTATTAGAACATTTACCTCAACGAACGCATTTTTTATATAACGGTTCGCGCGTATTTGAAAAGGGCGAAAAACTTCGAAAACGATACCGATGTAAAGAACTAAGTTCAGGTAATGTTTATTTGTTCAGTCCGTTAGCTGAAGTTGAAGTATTTGAAAAAAATAATTAAGCACAAAAAAGCCTTTCACCGATAAGATGAAAGGCTTTTTATTGAAACAACAAAACAAAAAACTAACTCTTTTTACCTAACATAACCAAATCACTTACAACAATTTCAATATTATAGCGCTTTACCCCTTCTTTATCCGTATAATTATTGTTTTGTAATTTACCATCCACTGCAATTTCCATTCCTTTTTCCAAATATTTCTCAGCAACTTCAGCTAGCGGGCTCCAAATAATTAAATTGTGCCAAGTTGTTTCTGTAACTTTTTCGCCTTTCTGATTTTTATGTGTTTCATTTGTAGCTAAATTCAACTTTGCTAATTTTTTTCCACCCTCTAATGTTTTTATTTCGGGTGCTGAACCTAGATTTCCAATTAATTGTACGCGGTTTCTTAATGTGTTCATGATGTGTTTTTTTAAGTATTAAACATTGATTTAAATTATATCGTGTTGAATTTTTGAAGCGCTTCCTATTTTCAACGACACAAAGATAAATCGAGCTAAAAAAAATAGTCGGTTATTAAGCATTTATAGTCGAGTATAAACGTTTTTAAACACTTAAATTCGGCTAAACATATGAAAATATTATAAAATATAATTTTAACAAATAATTTTATTAGCCTAATTTATAAAATTTATCGATTAATATGGAAAATAATTCGAGTAACTAACTGGTGATTTTATGGATACGATTAATGGGAATAACCATATTTTGTTTTAGAATAACTCTTTTATCTGTAACTCCCCATACCGTTGTTTCAACGTATTTTGGAGATATATCGTCTTCAAAATAAATTCTAATTTTAGAATGTTCTAAATTACCTAACGATAAAGCCCTTTTCAAATCACTGTCTCTTTGCTTTATCAAAGTATTATCTGCCAGCACTTCCTTATTAGGGAACTTCAAGGAAGCAACTTCCTCTTTTTCGATGGATTTAAAAACAGGTGTAATCATGTGAAAATTAGTTAGGAGTTAGATTATATTTAACTCCATTCTTAACAAAAGGTTACATAAAAATAATTAGTTTACTTTTTAATCAGTAAGACCACATTTTCCACATGAGCTGTTTGAGGGAACATATCAACAGGCTGAATTGCTTTAATATCATAAGCCTCTGCCATCATCGCTAAATCTCGCGCCTGCGTTGCTGGATTACAACTAACGTAAACAATTTTTGGCGCACCTACTTTTAATAAAACAGCAATAACATCTTCGTGCATGCCTGCGCGTGGCGGATCGGTAATGATAACATCCGGTTTTCCATGTGTTATAATAAAATCCTCATTTAATACATCTTTCATGTCACCTGCAAAAAAAACAGTATTTGTGATAGCGTTTAATTCAGAGTTGTTTTTAGCATCAATAACAGCATCAGGCACGTATTCTACACCAACCACTTTTTTAGCTTTTTTAGCAACAAAATTTGCAATCGTGCCAGTTCCTGTATACAAATCATAAACAACTTCGTCACCTTTTAAATCACAAAAATCTCGCGTAATTTTATACAGTTCAAATGCCTGAGGCGAATTAGTTTGATAAAAAGATTTTGCCGAAATTTTAAATTTCAAACCTTCCATTTCTTCAAAAATATGATCTCTACCAGCAAAGGTTATTATTTCTAAATCTTGCAATGTATCATTACCTTTTTGATTGATTACGTATTGCAACGAAGTAATTTGCGGAAACGTAATCTTTAAATGTGATAATAACATTTCGATATTTTCAGGTTGGTTTTCGAAAAACTGAATAAGCACCATTAATTCGCCGGTACTGGATGTTCGCAACATTAATGTACGAAGTAAGCCCGTTTTATCTCTAACACCGAAAAAAGTTAAATGATTTTTAATTGCAAAATCACGAATTTCATTTCTTATCGAATTAGAAGGTTCTGCTTGCAAATAACAATTTTGTATATCTAAAATTTTATCAAACATTTTAGGAATATGAAACCCTAGTGCATTTCGATTGTCAATTTCTAAACCGCTTTTTATTTCATCAGACGTTAACCATTTTTTATCCGAAAAAGAGAATTCTAATTTATTACGGTAAAAATAGGGTTCTTTATTTGGAAAAATAGGTTTCATAGTTGAAACATCTAACTTACCAATCCGAACAAATGCATCGGTTACAGTTTTTTGCTTGAAAAATAATTGTGTTTCATAATTTAAATGCTGCCATTTACAACCACCACATACCCCAAAATGCTCGCAAGTATGTTCAATTCTATTAGGAGATTGTTTTTTCAATGATACGATATGCCCTTCAGCATAACTGTTTTTTTTTCGTGTAATCATCACGTCGGCTATATCGCCAGGTACACCGCCATCAACAAAAATGACCATGCCGTCAACTTTTGCAACTGATTTTCCCTCAGATGAAATATCTACAATTTCGGCATTCTCAACAAAAATATTCTTTTTAATTTTACTCATAAGTCTGTAAAGGTAATGGATTTATTTCTGAAAAAAATAGCCTTTTTTGTTATTATAACTACTTTAAAAATATGCCATCACACCTCACAAAACTAAATCGCATCATTTATTTTATGTCCCAACGAGTATCACCGCTCGAAAGTGATTGACCATATTTTTTTGTTTGAGATTTCGTTTTATCAACTATACCAGCATCGTATGTTGCTATTGAATTTTTGTCTAAGCAAGTATGTTCTTATGCGCAAGAAACTAAATAAAACAAAAACAATAATGCGATAACTTTCATAAAAATGATGATTTTGAACTTGTTTAAGGTAATTTTATAAAATAAAAGTGATTATAATTTGGTATTTATCAGTTTAAGCCATATATTTGCCACCCAAATTAAAAATTAATAAAAATTATATAATGTTAATAGTATCAGTTAAAGAAGGAGAAAGCATTGAAAAAGCTTTAAAAAAATTCAAAAAGAAATTTGAAAAAACAGGTGTTGTAAAGCAATTACGTCGTCGTAAAAACTTTGAAAAACCTTCAATTACGAATAGACAAACTCGTATTAAAGCGGTTTATAAAGAAAAAATGCAATTAGGCGCTACTGAAGCTTAATAATTTTTCATTTTAATATATTTTAAGATTTAACCTAAGGTTATGTCGAATTTATAATCTAAATTCGTTATAACCTTAGGTTTTTTTTATGCTAAAGACTCATTTAACTCTTTTTTTTGAATTCTTAAAGCACGAAAAAAAACTGTCTGCTCATACCTTGCTTGCCTATCAGAGTGATCTTGATCAATTTTTTACATTTGTAAATATTGATGAAGAAAATTTTTCTGTAACTGAAATCAATTACCAACATATTAGAGGGTGGATTAGTTTTTTGTTAAACGCAAAACTTACACCACAAAGTGTCAATAGAAAGTTATCGTCTTTAAAAACATTTTTTAAATTTTTGATGGTACAGAAAGTTATTAGTTTTAATCCTATGTCAAAAATTACTGGGCCTAAAAATAATAAACGACTCCCTGTTTTTGTTGAAGAACATCAGATGGATTTTTTGTTTAACGAACTTAGCTTTGAAGATAACTTCAATGGAGTTCGTGATAGATTAATTTTAGATATTTTATACCAAACTGGATTACGCCGCTCAGAATTAACCCATTTAACAGAAGCAAACACAAATATGCTAGCTTCAACACTTAAAGTTTTAGGGAAAAGAAATAAAGAACGCATCGTTCCAATAAGTTTAAGTTTAAAACGTAACCTTGAAGCCTATTTAAAAGTAAAACAAGAACAAAAATTAGAGCACTTGATACTCTTAGTAAATAGCAAAGGAAATCCATTAACAGAAAATGCAGTATACCTCATTGTAAAAAAATACCTATCGCAAATAACAACCATCCAAAAGAAAAGTCCTCACGTATTGAGACATACCTTTGCAACACACTTATTAAATAATGGTGCCAATATTTTAGCAGTCAAAAATTTATTAGGTCATGCAAGTTTAAGTGCTACACAAATTTACACCCATACAACCATTGATGTTTTAAAAAAATCATATAAAAAAGCACACCCAAGGGGCGACTCTTAATTCACTATTAACCAACTAATAATAACCGTTATGACAATCAATCTTCAATCCGTTCACTTTGATGCAGACAAAAAACTTATTGAATTTGCATATGAAAAAACAACCAAATTAACCTTATTCTATGATGGATTAATTTCTTGTGAAATCATTTTACGCTTGGATAAAGATGCGCATAATGAAAATAAAGTGGCCGAAATAAAGATAAACGCAAAAGGCCAAGAATTGTTTTCGAAAAAACAATCTCTATCTTTTGAAGAGTCTATTGATTTAGCATGTGAAGCATTAAAAACGCAAATAAAAAAACACAAAGAAAAATCATTAGAACAACACTAAAAAACAAACAATGATTTCATTGAATAAAAACAACTACTTATCATTATTGAAACTCATTTCTATTTTATTAATTTTAAGCATCTGTGTTTCTGCCTGCAAAACGCCTAAAGACTGCAGAGGAAGGAGAAAAACTGCCAAAACTGCTATGGGCGGTTGGATTTAACTATTTAAAAAGGTCAACTTTTGTTTCTTCGTTAGAGGTTATTTTAAACTTTTTCTCGATCGTGTAGATTGAACCTTTTAAACTTTTTGAACGCCATTCAATGCGGTAATTGCCTGGTTGTAGGTAAAAAACTTGTGTATTTTCTTTCGTTAAATTGCAAACCCATTCGAGCTTTTTATCATCTTTTAAAATACAACCATCTCCATTATCTAAAGCTTTTAAAGTTAGCATACCAGCGCTTGCAATATCTATGGATTTATTTTGCGATTGCTTTATTTGAACCTTACTTATATAAATACGAGGTAAGGTTAAAATTTCAAGATTGTAATCACCAACAATATATTTTTCAAGGCTATTCATTTGCTGAACATGCAATGTTTGATCATCGCCATTAAATTGTGTAACTATGATCCTAACTTTTTGATTAAAATTATAAATACCATCAGGACGTTTTACCTCTAAAAACCCTTGAGGCGAATTCATTGAAATAGTGGTATGCTTACCATGTTGTAACTTTACATTTTCAATGATTACTGGTGGGATTGTATGAGCTACAACTTGGTACATTGGAAAATCATCAAGAAATAAAGTATCAGGCTGATTAAATTGGTTGAGTGTATGTATAAAATTATAAACATACTGTCCTGTTTTTGAATTATAAAATGTGATATTAACATTCGTTTCATTGGCTTGATTTGAAAGATCGAGCAAATTAACTTGACAAGATGTTTTACTTAGTTTTTGTTTAGTAATAGAATTAGTAATTGCCGAAAATGTATTGACGTCATTAAAATCGAAATAGTCTCCAACGCAATCAAATGTTTTTATCTGTTCAATGGTTAAATCAATGCCAATAATAAAAGGTTTAAAAACAATTCCTTTATCAATTAATTTTTGTCGAGCGTTACATGGATCACCTCCGCACTCTTCTATTCCATCGGTAATTAAAATGATGATATTTTTTGCTTTAGCATCTGGAAAATCTTTAGCAGATTGTGTTATAGAATGTTCAATAGGTGTAATACCTGTTGGTTGAGCTTCAGCCACTTTTGATTTAATAAGTTGGGTATTGTTTTTTCCAAATGGTACAACTAATCTACTGTCATTGCAATCACCCGGAGGATATTTAACTGTATGTCCGTACATACGCAAAGCAAATTGAAAATTTGGTTGCGCATTTAAACTATCCAAAAATTTATAAAACAACTTTTTAGCACCTTCAATACGAGAAGTTGAGCCATGCAACGACTTCATGCTTTTACTGGCATCAAATACAAATAAAACACGCGTTAAGGAAGATTGGTTTTGGATTGACTGCCCAAATACCATTGTAGTTAAAATAATACTGATACCTAATAACTTTATCTTCAACATAAGTTTAAAGTTAAAATACCTCAATAAGAAAATAGAAAAAAAAATATAAACTTATTAATAGAGAAATGGTGATAGTTATCTAATTAAAAACAAATATCCCTTTAGTTGCTTAAACTCACCTCTTGCATTTTTATATTCAATGAAATAAATAAACATATCATCCGTTGCACCCTTTCCATCCCAAGCTTGAATGTCACTAGTGGTTTCAAAGACTTTGGTTCCCCAACGATCAAATACTGTTACTTTGTAATCGGTTTTTTCTACGAATTGAGCAACAGGCAACCATAAATAATTTTTTCCTCGTGGAGCAAAGGCATTGGGAACAAAAATTTCACCTTCCACATAAGCATCAGCAATATTTGAGTTTGCTAAATCCACAAAACCATATATATTTCCCGAGCCTTCAACAGCCTCTACATAATAAGAAAATTTACCCTGATCACTTGAAAAGCTTTGAACATCATCGGTATATGTTTTTCTTGGAAATGGTAAATTAATAATTGGTGTTGGATTAAACACGCCGTTAATTGCTCGATAAACATTATAGGAAGATACACTTCCACTCCAAGTTGCATAATGCTCCCAATTTAAAACATTATAAAAAACATTACTGTTATCATTACTCACGTTTAACAAAATAGAATTTGAAATATTACTTATTTGACCCATATTTCCGCAACTATCTGTAATTTGAATTTTATAATAATATACTTTTGAAGCTGTATTCACATTATTATCCGTATAGACTTGAAGCGTTGTAGTTGTATAAGCTTGGTAAGCAATCTGACTGAAATTAACTCCATCTGATGACTTAAATATGGTTGCACCAAGATAAGCCCTTGAATTATCAATCATATACGTTATATCAATTTGCTTATTCAAATTAACATTAACTGATTTAATATACACAAAGCTTGGTCCTGCTGGTACTCGTGCAATTTCACATTCTATGTTTGATGATGCTGAAATTGTATTTCCGATATTTCTTGCTCTGATAAAGTAACAATACGTATCATTTGGATTTAATCCAATATGATTATAGGTTAATCCGAAAACGGTTGCTATCACTGAAGGAATGGATCCATTAATTGAACAATATACATCATATTGAAACAATCCATTCGGTATATTGATATAAGCGTTCCAGTTTAAAGCAGCTGTTCGAGAACATAAATCATAGCTCGTTTGCAAAAATAATGTATTTTGATCGGTGTTATTTACAATACCTTGCAATCCTAAATTCCCGCAACTATCAAATGCTAAAATGCAATATTTTTCGGACACAGTATTTGCTAAAGAAGTTGTATTCGTGTATGAATTATTAAATCGTCCTAAAACAGTGGCAATTTTTGTCCAAACACCTGTAAATTGATAAACTTCATATCCTTTCGTATCAGGCGCATTGGCTGGTTCCCAACCAAGAGTTGCCTGACCTAATAAATTTACACTTACTGAATCAAGCAAAGGGATATCAGGTGAAGTGACGTCATGAAATAAATCACCATTGACATTAGATTGAGAAGTGCAACCCAAAGCATCAGAAGTGGTAACTTTATAATTATAAAAGATATTACAAACTGAAATACTATCATCATTAAAACTTAAAGATGAACCCGAATAAATGGTGGACCAAGTCATTGGTGGATTTTCTCTTTCAAGTGTATAGGAAGTGGATGCAGTAGGTAATAATGGTGTGTGAGTTGCATTCCAAGACAGCATGGCTTGGCCACCTGGATTTACGACATTTAAAAATACAGATCGTAATGTGTCCGATGGTATTGATGGGGTTGGAGCAAGGAAGGTGGCTGCAATATAATAGTACTGAGACTGAATTGTACCTGCAGAAATTGCATGTACGTAAGTAGTTTGAGTAAATGAACTAGCTCCAGTTATAGTTGCAATGAGTGCGAACGGTCCACCAGAAGTTGCTGAATGATATATTTCATAACCCGTAAAAGTTGCTATCGTAACTGCTGGAGGATCCCATGTAAGAGTAATATTACCTGAAGTCCCAACTGAAGCACATCGTAAAATAAGCGGTGTCGTTTGAGATGCAGCAATTTTTACTAAAAAAAAATTTAGTAACAAAAAAAAATATATGACGATTTTTCTCAAAAAAATTGATTTATAATAACCTTAAAATACAAAGTAAGTAAATTATATACATTTACTCATACACTTAGCAGAAAATTTATTAAAAATGAGGTTTTAATGATTAATTGCCAACAAATTGAATACTTTTGTAGTTTAATTTTCAAACACAAAAATTATGCAACAAGCGTATATCATAAACGGTGTAAGAACGGCAATCGGAAACTTTGGAGGAAGTTTATCAACCATAAGAACTGACGATTTAGCAACATTTGTGCTCAAAGAACTGATGAATAAAAATCCTCAAGTTGATTGGACAAAGGTTGTTGATGTTATAATGGGATGTGCAAATCAAGCAGGAGAGGATAATAGAAATGTGGCAAGAATGGCAAGTTTAATGGCTGGACTTCCAATTACTGTTCCAGGACAAACAATTAACCGTTTATGTGCATCAGGCTTGGCAGCAACAGTTGACGCAGCAAGATATATTCAAACTGGAGATGCCGATTTAATGATTGCTTCGGGTGTAGAAAATATGACTCGTGGCCCATTAGTAATGAGTAAAGCTAGTTCACCTTTTGGTAGAGATCAACAACTTTTTGATACGAGTTTTGGATGGCGATTTATTAATCCAAAATTAAAAGATTTGTTTGGAGTTGATGCCATGGGAGAAACTGCTGAAAATGTCGCAGAATTATATCACATCAATAGAAATGACCAAGATAATTTTGCACTTTGGAGTCAACAAAAAGCTGCTAAAGCAATTACATCTGGACGTTTTGAAAAAGAAATTGTTCCGATTGAAATTCCACAGAAAAAAGGAGATTCCATCATGTTTAAAACAGATGAATTTGCAAAACAAAATACGACGCTTGAAGGATTAGCTAAACTAAAAGCGTCATTTAGAAAAGAAGGTACTGTAACCGCAGGAAATGCATCTGGATTAAATGATGGCGCTGCCGCAATTTTATTAGCAAGTGAACAAGGTGTAAAAACTTACAACTTGAAGCCATTAGCGCGTTTAGTAAGTAGCGCAGTTGTTGGCGTAGAGCCACGCATTATGGGATTAGGCCCAGTTGAAGCTGCCAATTTAGCTTTAAAAAAAGCAGGTTTGACTTGGAATGATATAGACATTATTGAATTAAACGAAGCCTTTGCCGCCCAAGCTTTAGGTTGTATACGTCAATGGAGGCTTGAAGATAACGATGAACGAATTAATCCAAATGGTGGAGCTATTGCCCTAGGACATCCATTAGGAATGAGTGGAGCACGAATTATAAACTCGGCCGCCATCGAACTTCATCAACAAAATAAAAAATATGCATTAGCAACGATGTGTATTGGTGTTGGCCAAGGTTATGCAGCGATTATTGAAAAGTGTTAAGTTTTTTTTTATATTTAAGAATTAATTATTTGTTTTGATTAAACTAAAAAACATACTCTTTTTACTTTTTCTTACTCTGTTTTATACGAGTTGTAAAATGAAATATTCTCTAAACGGAGCCACAATTCCTGTAGAGGCTAAAACTATTTCTGTGCAATTTTTCAGTAATAATACGACGTTGGGTAGTCCATCTATTAGTCAAAAATTTACTGAAAAGTTACGTGATATGGTTTCTACTCAAACTAATTTAGCATTAATGAAACAAAACGGAGATTTAGAATTCGAAGGTTCAATAACAGATTATAATATTGCGCCGGTTGCTATTCAAAGCACTGATCAGGCTGCTTTAAACCGTTTGAGCATGACTGTGAATGTGAAATTTAAAAATAAATTTGATGCAACTAAAAATTTCGAACAAGCATTTACTCGATTTGCAGACTATAAAACATCATCTAGTTTATCAGCAGAAGAAGATAAATTATTGTTAGAAATCAATAGGCAATTAACTGAAGATATTTTCAATAAAGCCTTTAATAATTGGTAATGTTAAAAGAAGAATTTATACATACCGTTAAAAACCCCCAAGCATTAAATGAAAATCAAATTCATGCTTTAGAATCTATCGTATTACAATATCCGTTTTTTGAAACTGCACATTTACTTTATGTAAAAGGATTAAAAAAACAAAATTCCTTATCTTTTTCTAAACAACTTCGTAAAACCGCCATTATTGCTAATAGTAGAATTGTATTACACGAACTATTGCATAAAAAAGAAATTACCATTGAAAAGGTTTTTGAATCAAAAGAAATAACTAATCCTCTTATTGAAGAAACAAAACCAATTCATTCAACTATAACTAGTTCGGACCAAGACCTAAAAGTCATTTATACAACCAAACCTATTACAAATTACTCTAAAAAAGTAGAGGAAACATTGCCTAACGTTGAAATCAATCATTCAGAATTAGCTGCCTTAAAGGCTATAGAAGTTGAATCCAAAACAGAAACTCAAGTATTTGATATAAATAAATTAAACAAAACCATCGAGCAAGAAATCAGTAGGGGAATTATTCAATCTTATGTTGAAGCAGATATTATAAAAACGCCTGAGTTAAATAAAGCTGAGAATCATGAACCGGTTTCTTTTACTGATTGGCTGCAAAAAATACAGAAAGAAAGTCATACAATTCAAAAAATTGAAATAAATCAAAAAAACACCACATTAACATCAAAAAACGAGGAAAAACCAACTTTTTTTGATAAAAACAAGCAATTAATTGATAAAATCATCGAATCGGACCCTGGCAAATTAAAACTAGGAAATAATAAATTTTTCACACCGAACATAGATGCGAAACAAAGTTTATTGGAAAACGAACATTTGGTGACGGAAACTTTAGCAAAAATTTACGCTTTACAAGGTAATGTAAATAAAGCAATTAGAGCCTATGAAATATTAAGTTTGAAATTTCCACAAAAAAGTGTTTACTTTACAACCCTAATTCAAAATTTAAAAAATAATAAATAAACAATTCATTTTATGCAAGCACTTTTAACCATCGCAATTATAATCGTATGTGTACTATTAATATTAGTAGTATTAGTTCAAAATTCTAAAGGAGGTGGAATTTCAAGTAATTTTTCGGCAGCAAATCAAATTATGGGTGCACGTCGTGGAACTGATTTTATTGAAAAAGCAACTTGGACTTTAGCTATTTTATTATTAGTATTCAGTTTATTGTCATCTCCAAAACAATCAAGTACTATTGAAACGAATGATGATGCACCAAGCACTCAAGAAATGGCTGCAAGTGCAGTGCCTGCTCCTGCTCCATCTAAAGCTCCAGTGCCTAATCAAATGCCAACAAAATAAATTAAATATATATTTAAATTTAAAAAGCAGAACACATTGTTCTGCTTTTTTTGCGTTTTGTAATTGAAACAAACTTACTTATTCAAATATAATTTTAGTTCGATACATTTGACTATTTTGAGCAGAGTAGATTGATAAAAAATAAATACCATTAGCAAAATCAGATGTTTGAATACGAATGTTTTTATTGAAACTTTTTATTTTATAAATTTCATTTCCTAAAACATCTGTTATTATATACGTTAAACATTCTATTGTGTTTGAGTCAAAATTGATAGACAACTCATCTTTTACTGGATTTGGAAACACCTTGATACTGTTTTCAAAAACCATATCAAATAAACCAACACTATTTACATTTGCTGAATTAAAAAAAGCAACTCCGCCAGCATAATTACCCAAAAATAAATCTCTTCCTCCATCATTCGTTACATCCTCATAAAAAGGAGCACAACGAACACCTTCATTTATTTTAAATAAATTGGTATCCACTCTATTAAAAACGCCAGAAATGTTCCCATCTATATTTGTGAAATAATATAAATTACCAAATTCACTTCCAACAAACATTTTAGTAATACCTGCATCATCAAACATAAATGGCGTGCTAAAACCGGTTAAACTGCCGTAATGTTTAACATCAACATTCCCGAAAAAATTATTTGACAAACTAAAGGCCGCAGACGATGAAGTGCCAACATTTCTATATTGGGCTAATCGACCGTTAGAAGAGCCTATTACTAAATCAAATAATCCATTTTTGTCAACATCATAAATTTGAGGAAATGCAAATGAACCAACATCAATTCCTTCGTAAAAAAGAGTTGGTGGGGTTGAAAAAGAAGCTGGTAAACCCAGGCTTGATGTGTTTTCAAAAAAAGCTAACTGTCCGTTACTTTGACCGATAATTAAATCTTTATCGCCATCTCCATCTAAATCACCAAATGTTGGCGCAACAGAATACAAACCATAAATTGATAAACCTTGATAATCTCTTGTCATTAATGAAAAAGAAGGAGTTGCTAACGTACCGATATTACGGTAATAGGCTATTTTTGAGGAATTAGTCCCAGAATTATAATACCCTAAATTTCCTATAAGTAAATCTTTTTTTCCGTCAGAATCTGCATCAAATAAGACAGGGTAAGAACCTTCACCTAACTCTATCATACCATCTTGTAAAAAGTTTTTTTTCTGAAAACTAAAATTGACGGTGGGTGTCGTTGATGTGTTTTTGTAGTACCATACACTCTGAAAATTTTCGGCACCTGCTACGGTGTTAGGACTAGCTAATAAATCTTTGAATCCATCATTATCAATATCCAAATAATAAGTACAAGGATATGAATTTAATTTTATTTTATTTACACTCGAACGAATGGGATAATTTGGAAACATAGCTGTTGTATCTGAAATATGAGCATTTGAGGAGCTGCCTGTATTTTCGATATAAAAAACTTCGCTACACGAAACATCCCCTAAAATGGCGTCCTGATCACCATCTCCATCTCTATCAATACACATAATACAAGAACCTGCATGTGCTACTTTTGAGGAATTTACTATTTCGTTATACAATTTTGGATAAGGGCATTGATTCAGATATACAGCACAAGTAGTTTCTTGAATATCTCCCCAACAATTATCTTGTAAATTATACTTCAAACTATCAGCGTTGCCAAATAATTCGATACTCATGTTTTTATGATACTCTATTTTTACGCCGAAAACAGAATACGTTAAAATATCTAAATCACCATCTCCATCTATATCTGCAATACCCGGCAAGGCAACAGAATTACAATAAATATTAGAAATATTAGGTGAACCTGTCGGATTATAATTACTCACAATTAAACTCTTCGTTAATACAAAACTAAATGTAGAAACTGTACTCATATTTTTAAACACTTTTATCCCTCCGGTAGTATATGTGAATAAATCAGCTCTTCCATCATTATCATAATCAATAAACAATGCCCAATCTTCCACCTTTGGAATTAAAACTTCATATTTTGGCGCATGCTTATAGGCTGCAACTCCGGATGAACCAACATTAAGATAAGCCCTCAATTTTCCAAAACCGGACGGACTCATTTTATCGAAAGCGACAATGTCTTTTTTTCCATCCAAATTTAAATCAACCGAAGAAAATGAACTGAAGTTAATTCCTCCAGCCCAAGGATTTTCTAACTTAGCGCCAAATTCGTAAACTGGAATAGTGTCTCTGTAAACTGTTGTTTGAGAAAACACGTTAAAAGCCAAACAAATTAAAAACAAAAAAAAATTTAATCGTAACATCATATTTCAAAACTAAACAAAATAGGCGATAAATAAAAAGCTAACTTATTACTAATCAACATTAAATAAATTTGCTTTATACAAGGCATAAAGTTATATTTGTTACCTTAATTTTTTAGATTTAACAACTATTTTATGCAAAACAAAGGTGCTATTAAAATTTTCGCTATACTATTAGCGTTAGCTTGTATTTTTTATTTATCGTTTACTTGGATAACACGTGGCGTTGAAAACGATGCGAAAGAATTTGCTGAAAGCATTTCTAATTCGCCAGTAATTACTTCTGCCGCTAAAGCTTATGCTTCAAATAATGCAACAAAGGAGTTGTTTTACATTGACTCTGTTAAAACAAAAACAGTTGACCGATACTTGGATTCTGTAAAAAAACAACCTGTTTACGATTTACTAGTAGCAAGTTATACTTACGAAGAGTGTAAAAAACGTGAAATCAATTTAGGATTAGATTTACGTGGTGGTATGAATGTTACCTTAGAGATTTCAGTAGCTGATATCTTGAAAAATTTATCTAACAATAACCCTGATGCTGCATTTAACAAATCAATTGCAGATGCGTCAGCAAAACTTGGAAAAGTAAACAATGATGATTTCTTAACTTTGTTTGAAAAAACTTATAAATCCAATTCTCCAAATGGCAGATTAGCACCATTATTTCAAACCATTGAATTAAAAGGTAAAGTGGACTTTAATTCTTCGAATGACGTCGTGATGGCATTCATTAAAAAAACAGTTGATGAGGCTATTACAAATTCTGAAGCTACATTTCGTTCTCGTATTGACCGATTTGGAGTTGCTCAACCAAATATTCAAAAACTAGGAAACAGTGGACGTATTTTAGTTGAATTACCAGGAGTAAAAGATAAAGAACGTGTTCGTGAATTATTACAAGGAACGGCAAACTTAGAGTTCTGGGAAACCTATGAAAACCAAGAAATTGCTCCATTCTTTGAAAAAGCTAATGAGCGTGTAAAAAATATTTTATTTCCTAATTTTGAAGTAAAGAAAGATACGACTTTAGTTAACGACACAACAAAAACGGCAGTTGCATCGAAAACCGTTGCTATTGATTCTGCAAAAATAAAAGATAGCTTAGCAAAATTAATAGCCCCTGCATCTCCAACATTAGCTGCTGCAGCTAAACAAGATACGGCTTATGAAAATTTCATGAAGCGTTTCCCTCTATACTCTTTATATTCGCCTTTAAAAGCTGCTGTGTACCAAGATGAAAAATCTAAAGGATACGCTTATATTCCTGGACCAACTGTTGGTTATGCCTTAAAGCAAGATACTGCAAAAATCAATAGTTATTTCAGAATGGAAAAAGTAAAAGCTGTTTTCCCTTCTAAAGTAAAATTTATGTGGGGCGCAAAAGCAACCTTACGTGGCGAAGCACCTAATCAAGTTGAAACATTTGATTTATATGCTATCAAAGTAACAGATAGAAGTGGTAAAGCTGCCATGTTTGGCGATATTATTACAGATGCTCGTTCTGATTTTAATGCACAAAGCGGTGGGCATCCATATATTAGTATGACCATGACAGGCGAAGCTGCAACAAACTGGGCTAAATTAACAAAAGCAAATTCTCCAAAAAGTGCTACTGAAAAAGGTCATTCAATTGCAGTAGTTATGGATAATATGGTTTATTCGGCACCAACAGTTAATGGAGAAATAAAAGGTGGTCAATCTCAAATTACAGGAAATTTTACGGTTGAAGAAGCAAATGCTTTAGCGGCTGTATTAAGTGCAGGTAAATTACCAGCTCCAGCTCGCATTGTTGAAGAAAGTGTTGTTGGTCCATCTTTAGGTCAAGAAGCCATTGATTCTTCATTAATGTCGTTTGTAATTGCCTTATTAGTAATCCTTGTATTTATGTATATGTATTATAATAAAGCAGGTATGGTTGCAAATATAGCCCTGATAGCCAATATGTTCTTTATCATGGGTGGATTAACCAGTATGACCGCCGTGCTCACACTCCCTGGTATTGCAGGTATCGTACTAACCATTGGTTTGGCGGTGGATGCAAACATCTTAATTTTCGAACGTATTCGTGAGGAATTAGCTTTAGGTAAAAACACTTCATCTGCTATTAAAGAAGGATTTAAACACGCAATGAGTTCTATTATTGACTCTAATGCAACGTTGGCAATTTTAGCTATTATTTTATATGTGTTTGGTTCTGGGCCAATTCAAGGATTTGCTACTACCTTATTAATTGGTATTGGAGCTTCATTGTTCTCGGCAATTTTAATTACTCGTGTAATATTCGAATGGATGTTAGAGCGCAAAATGGAAATTCCATTTGATAATAGTGTAACTCGTAACTCATTTAAAAATGTTGCCTTTAACTTTGTTGGTAAAAGAAAAGTTTATTATATGATTTCTGCAGCTATCATAATTTTAGGAGCTGTGTTTTATTTTAAAAATGACGGATTTAAATTAGGTGTAGATTTCAAAGGTGGTAGAACTTATCAAGTTCGTTTTGAAAAAGAAATGGAAACTGAAAGCGTTAAAAAAGCGTTATCAAGTGTATTCAAAGATGCCTCTTTAGAAGTTAAAACAGTTGGAAGTGCTAACCAGTTAAAAATAACAACATCATATCGTGTTTCTGACAATACTGCCACTGTAGATTCAGAAGTTGAAACAGCTTTAAATGAAGGATTAAATACATTAAAAGTAAATCACGAAATTGTAAGCCAACAAAAGGTAGGTCCAACCATCGCAACTGATATTTTATACGGAGCTTATGGTGCTATTTTGTTTTCATGTTTATTAATGTTTATTTACATTTTAGTACGATTCAAAAAATGGCAATATGGTTTAGGTGCGGTTGTAGCCTTATTCCATGATGTGTTGGTTGTATTATCATTCTATACCATTTTAGATGGCGTTGTTCCATTCTCGTTAGAAATAGGACAAGATTTTATCGCAGCAATCTTAACGGTTATGGGATATACGATGACAGAAACAGTTGTTGTATTTGACCGTATTCGTGAACGTTTAGCGGAAAGCGGAAAAGCAGATGTACAAGGCGAAGAACGTAATACATTAATAAATTATGCTTTAAATAGTACCCTAAGTCGTACAATATTAACTTCATTAACTGTATTCTTCGTATTATTAGTCATCTTTATCTTCGGTGGAGAAAGTATAAGAGGATTTATTTTCGCTTTATTAATTGGACGTATCATTGGTACTTATTCTTCATTATGTATATCAACTCCAATTGTGGTTGATTTTGAAAAGAAAAGCTAAAATATAATAATTAATAATTAATAGTTTTAATAGGCCATTCATAACGAATGGCCTTTTTTTATCTCAAAAAAACAGCCTTTTACCTCATTTAATAATTACATAAACTCAAAACTAGTATTTTTATGAAAACAATAAATGATTTCATCTGTGAACATAAAAAACACCATACTTTTACTTTTATTATTGGTATTTAATAATGCTTATACTCAAACTAAAAAAAATATTAAGTTAACAATTCAACCTTTCTTTGGAGATTTAAAATTTAAGTTAAATCAAAATTATTATTCATCAGCGGATAATGATAGCATTCGAGTAGAAACACTTAAATTTTACATTTCAGAAATTGAATTCATAAACGACAACGAACATAGTTGGAAAGAAAAAAATAGTTATCATTTAATTGATTTTGAAAATAATGAATCACAAACTATATTATTAAATGTTGCCAAAAACACCCATACAACTCAATTAAAATTTAATATTGGTATAGATAGCATAACCAGTAATTCAGGAGCATTGAGCGGAGATTTAGATCCAGTTAACGGCATGTATTGGGCATGGCAAAGTGGTTACGTAAATTTTAAAATGGAAGGAACTAGTCCAATTTGCGAGACTCGAAAACATCAATTTCAGTTTCATCTTGGAGGTTATAAGCAGCCATTTTATGCGATGCAACGTATTACTTTGCCAATTTCATATTTAGATGACAATACACTTCAAATCGACTTTAACTTAGCACCTATTTTTAATGGTATTTCTTTAAAAGAAACTCATTCAATTATGATTCCTTGTAAAGATGGTATGAACTTATCAAAGGTTGTCGCTCAATTATTTTCGACACATGCACTTTAAAAAAATACATATCATTTTTTATTTGCTAATGATAGGCATCATTTCATTTGCCTTTATTTCAAAAGACACAACACCTATTATTTTTACAGTTCCTCAAAATTGGCCAAAACCAAATTATGATTTTACTAAAAATCCATTAACGGAAGAAGGATTTCAGTTAGGAAGGAATTTATTTTATGATCCCATTCTATCAAGAGATAATACCATTTCATGCGCTAGTTGCCATTTGCAAGCAACAGGTTTTACTCATACAGATCATGATTTGAGTCATGGCATTGATGGAAAAATAGGTCAACGAAACTCATTAGCCTTAATGAATTTAGCTTGGCAAAAAAACTTTATGTGGGATGGTGGAATCACTCATTTGGAAGTACAACCGCTTGCCCCCATTACTAATCATCTAGAAATGGATGAAAGTTTAGACCATGTTGTTAAAAAATTAAATGCTTCTATGTATTATAAAACATTGTTTAAAAGCGCATTTCATGATTCAGTTGTTACTGGACAAAAAACATTATTAGCCTTATCGCAATTTCTTATACAATTAAATTCATTCAATTCAAAATATGATAAAGTGATTCGTAAAGAAAAAGGGGTAACGTTTACCGAACAAGAAAAAAGAGGTTTTACGATTTTTAAAAAAAACTGTGCTAATTGCCACAAAGAACCTTTATTTACAAGCGAAACATTTGAAAACATTGGATTGAAGGTTGATGCAACGTTAACTGATCTGGGTAGAATGGCAGTAACTAAAAATTCAAACGATTCGTTAAAATTTAAAATACCTACCCTACGCAATATTCAATTTACCTTCCCCTATATGCACGATGGGCGATTTAAAAAATTATCGGAAGTAGTGAATCATTATGTGGGCGGTATTCAAAATAGTAGAACACTTTCTGAAAAATTAAAAGGAAAACCAATCTTATTATCACATGAAGAAAAAATAGATGTGGTTGTTTTTCTATTAACACTCACAGACACTGAATTTTTATTTAACAAACGATTTACGTATCCAATAGCACAAAAAAATAATTACTAACCAAAGAAATAAATTATATAAACGCCCTAAAAATTATTCACCTATGAAAAAAATTAACTTGAAAACTCTAATAACATTATTTAGTATTCTAGTTTTGTCTTTTGCTATAAAAGCTCAATCCTACAATACCTTGTGGATTCCAGATACATTAAGAGGCACAAACTTTAATCTTGCCTTAAAAGATACCTTTGCTCAAATTGTAACAACTGGCAACCAAACTATAACGGGTGGCATTAATGGAAAGGTTTGGGGTCCAACTTTATTTTTCAATAAAGGAGATTCAGTACATTTTAATGTACACAATTATTTAAATGATTCCACTACCATTCATTGGCATGGAATGCATTTACCAGCTGTAATGGATGGCGGACCTCATCAGATAATTCCACCTGGCACTATATGGAAACCTTATTGGAAAGTAAATAATAACGCTGCAACCTATTGGTATCATCCACATTTACATGAAATGTCTGTAGATCAAATTATTAAAGGATTAGGTGGTTTAATTATAGTAAGGGATAATATCGAGTCTGCTTTAGCACTTCCCAGAAAATACGGTGTTGATGATATACCATTAGCAATAACTGATAGAAAATTCACAAACTTAAATCAATTTTCAATAGCACCTTATGGCGATAGTGTATTAGTTAACGCTACTTTAAGAGCGCAATACAATGTGCCTGCTCAAGTTGTCAGATTTAGAATTTTAAATGCAGCCATTGAGCGCTCTTACAACATAGGATTTAGCGACAATAGAAATTTTTCTATTATTACTTCTGATGGTGGTTTATTAAACGCTCCTGTATCTGTGAATCGATATACATTACACGCTGGTGAACGTATCGAAATTCTCGTGAGTTTTATTGGACAATTGGGTCAATCATTTGATATTAAAGCATACAACACTGCATTATCAAATAGCATTGCAGGAGGTGAAACATTTACAACAGGTCCTTTTGGTAGTTTTCTAAATCATAAAGATTTTACCTTACTTCATGTTAATGTAGTCGCTCAAACCACCACTCCAATTTTGACAATACCAACATCATTAACAACAAACACCTTATTAAGTGCTTCGAGTGCCGTTATAACAAGATCATTAACCATAAGTGATAGCACCGGAGTAACCACACCAATTATACTTGGCCCTAATGCGTTTATATTAAATCATAAATTATTTGATTTCAATTACATGAATTATTCAGTGCCATTAAACAATACCGAAATTTGGCAGATCACAAGTTCATCAGTATTTGGTCATCCGTTTCATATTCATGATGTAGAATTTAATATTATTTCTGTTAACGGTGTTGCTCCTGCTGCTGCACAAGCTGGATGGAAAGATGTTGTATTTATTCCAGGTAAAACAGGGCCTACAAATTCAGTTGTTAAATTTATTGCAAAATTTGATGATTTCGCTGACGCAACTCATCCCTTTATGTTTCATTGCCATATCGCCTTGCATGAAGACGAAGGGATGATGGGTCAATTTGTTGTAACAAATACTAATACAGCTATCGGAATAAATGAAAAAGACAGTGATGAAAAAGATTTTTTCATCTATCCTAATCCTGCCAATGATAAATTGTATATTTCATTTGTGGATCCATCCATGGTGGCCTATTATATTAGAATAACCAATTCTGTTGGTAAAACGATTTATATGCTCCCAAGTCCCGAATTAGCAAACGGACTTGATATTAGTACTTTATCCTCAGGAATATATTTTATTCAATTAACAGATGATAAAACAAAATTAACTACAATTAAAAAATTCATAAAAGAATAATTAATGAAACTTTTAAAAACATTTTCAATATTATCATTAAGTATTTTACTTATTTCTAATTATTTCTTAATAAATAGCTTTTCTATTAAACAAAAAAAGCAAGAGGTTACAAATTTTAGTTTAAAAAATATTGATGGAACATATATTTCATTAACCGATTATAAAGAAGCAAAAGGTTTCATCATCGTGTTTACTTGCAACCATTGTCCTTTTGCGAAATTGTACCCTCCAAGATTCAACGAACTAAATACAAGATACAAACCTTTAGGGATTCCATTAATAGCCATTAGCTCAACAGATACTATTATGTATGAAGAAGACACCTATTCGAGGATGGTAAAGAAAGCGTTGAAAGAAAAATTTAATTTTCCATATCTATTTGATGAAGATCAATCGGTGGCGAAAAATTTTAATGCTCAAAAAACACCACATGCATTTGTAATATGGAAGGAAAATGAAAAATGGATAATAAAATACAGTGGCGCTATTGACGACAATGGAGCTGAACCGAAAAAAGTTAAAACTCATTTTGTTAAAGATGCTGTTGAAGATTTATTAAATAATAGAGAAATTAAAGTATCTGAAACGAAGTCAATTGGCTGTCAAATTTATTTCAGAAAATAATTTGAACAACTTATATAAAAAATAATTTCAATGTAATAAAAACCATAAATAAAAAAATATGAAAACAAAAATCACATCACTACTAGGAGCAAGTATCATTGCTTCAACTTCATTGGCTCAAGTGAGTCCAGTTATTTCGTCGTGGCTCAGAAATACAACAGGGATTACTGGCCGTCATTACGTGAGCGGGAATTCAACACCCATTAATGATAGTTACTTAGCAAACGTACAAAGTGTAAAATATTCTACAAACTTTGTATATGTTAGTTGTACTGGCATTCCATCTTATGTTATTGGACCCTATTTAGATGGTAATCCAAATCAAGGTGGAGACAATGCTAATATCTATAAAATTCCTTTAGTACCGGTTGCAAATACAGGTTCATTGTCACCAACAACAGGAGGAACGATAGGTGTATTTATAAATGGTGTGTCATTATTTGATTACAGAGATGGTGTATCATGGAAAAGTTCAACCAATTCATTATGTGGTGGCCCTATTATGCCTCCTTGCACCGGAGATGGTGTTTGGAATAGAGATGCTGTGGTAGGTGAACGCTTAGGATTTGATTGCGCAAAAGGACATCCAGCTATGACTAATTATCACCATCATCAAAATCCAAGTGCTTTTAATTTAGACTTGACTGTTATTTCAACTATTTGTAACTTATATGCATCAGATGCATTATATGTTATTAATTCAACCGTTCATTCACCATTAATTGGCTATGCCGCTGATGGTTTTCCTATTTATGGGGCTTATGGATATAAAAATGCAGACGGCACAGGTGGGATTGTTCGCATGAAATCAAGTTTTAACTTAAGAAGTATCACAACAAGAAACACTTTGTATACAAGCACTGCCACAGTTACTCCTGGTCCAGCGGTAAGTTCAACTTATCCATTGGGTTATTTTAAAGAAGATTACGAATATGTGCCAACAACAACCTTAACGCCAGATTATTTGGATATACACAATGGAAGATTTTGTGTAACTCCTGAATATCCGTTAGGAACTTATTGCTATTTTGCAACTGTTGATGCTAATCATAATTCTGCCTATCCATACGTAGTTGGGCCTACTTTTTATGGTGTGAAAAATGTAACCAAAGTAACTTCGATTACAGAAACTACAACAACCTATACTGGCAGTGCAACCACTAATTTACAATCCATAAATTTAGATGCCGCTATTAACATATATCCAAATCCAAGTGCTGATATCATCATGATTCAATCCAAGGAATTATTAACTCATGATTTAAAAGTTGAGTTAAGTAACCTAACTGGTCAAGTTGTAGCTAGGAAAGATTTTTACCAAGGAAGCACAATTTGTTACTTTGAAACAACAGGACTATATAATGGCACTTACTTTTTAACCATCATTGACAATGGTATTAAAAAATCATTTAAAGTAATTATCAATAACTAATAGAAAAAAACAAATTAAAAAAGCAGCATTGATTTATTCATGCTGCTTTTTTTTATTATTTATTTATTCATAATAAAATAAAACCTTGAAGTATTTTATCGAATCAACGTAATATACCCATTTAGTTTTTTTTGCTCACCAAGTGCGTTGGTATATTCTAAGGTGTAAAAGTAAACACCTGCTGTGCAGGGCTCACCTGCTATGGTGTTTCCGTCCCAAGTAATAAAATTGAGGGATTGTATTGCTGAGCTATTTACTTCTATGCCCCATCTATTATAAATGCTTAAGCGTTTAAGTGTGTTTCCTAATCCTAATGTAAATTGCCACACATCGTTGCTATGGTCGCCATTTGGTGTAAACACATTGGGTATAACAAATTCATCTAAGCCATTGATGTAAGGGCAAGTGCCTGTAACAAAAACAGTAACAGTGCTGGTGGTAGTAACTTCGCATTGTTGTTTGGTAACGGTGTAAGTGGTTGATATAGTTGGGTGGGCAATGGGCATAGGCACATTCGCATTCACTAAACCTGTGCTTGGCACCCACGTATAATTGGCTGCCCATGCACTATCTAAACCTATACGCACACTATCGCCACAAGCAATGGTTTGATTGGTGCCAGCATCTGCATTTAAAACTTCTTCAACAGATACATCATCTATGTAATAGTATAAATTATCATAGCGTCTATCAGGGTCAATAGGAAACTGAGGCGCATACAATGTATCTATGATATTTAACTCATCAAAATTACCAATACTTAAATATTTTTCATAATTAGTAGCCGTAAATGTGCCTGAAATAACAGACCAGTTTTCTCTATCAATGATGTAATTTGTTTTAGGATTTTTTATCTGTGGGATGAGCCAAGTTAGCGGATAGCCGCTTGGTTGCATTTTAGTATTTGATAAATATGCTCCAAAATTACTAATGGCGTATGCACCTCTTCTGTCAGTTAAATTCAAGAAATAAGAAACACAATAGTTTACATTTTTTTTTAAGCTATCTATTAATTTAATCTCCAAATTTTCTAAATTAAATGCCCCTCTACTCCAAAAAAAACCGCCCATATATGCGTTTCCTGACTTCGCCACTTGGTAACCGTAAAAATTATTTGGCACATTTAATAATGGAACACCACATAAATTAAAGTAATCAGGAGTTCCATTTATACTAAAAAAACAAAACCAATCTTTTACTGACGGTATAATTAAAGATGAAATATGACAATCTGAATTGTTACTATTAGGACAAGCAGCATATTCTTCAAAACTCCAATTAGGCACTAAGTTTTTTTGAGCAAAAACAAGACTATTAACGAATAGATAGATTGCAAAAACAAATATTTTAATATAATATTTCATACTCATTTTTATCGCAACAATGTAATATATCCATTTAGTATTTTTTGTTCACCAAGTGCGTTGGTATATTCTAAGGTGTAAAAATAAACACCTGCTGTGCAAGGCTCACCTGCTATGGTGTTTCCGTCCCAAGTCGTAAAATTGAGGGATTGTGTTGCTGAGCTATTTACTTCTATGCCCCATCTATTATATATACTCAAGCGTTTAAGTGTGTTTCCTAATCCTAATGTAAATTGCCACACATCGTTGCTATGGTCGCCATTTGGTGTAAACACATTGGGGATAACAAATTCATCTAAGCCATTGATGTAAGGGCAAGTGCCTGTAACAAAAACAGTAACGGTGCTGGTGGTAGTAACTTCGCATTGTTTCTTGGTAACGGTGTAAGTGGTTGTGATGCTTGGGTGTGCAATAGGCATAGGCACATTCGCATTCACTAAACCTGTGCTTGGCACCCACGTATAATTGGCTGCCCAAGCGCTATCTAAACCTATACGCACACTATCGCCACAAGCAATGGTTTGATTGGCGCCAGCATCTGCATTTAAAACTTCTTCAACAGATACATCATCTATATAATAGTAAGAAAAATCGTAAATACCAATTGGATCAATCGGTAAACCCGGATTATAAATTGTATCATACAATTGATCATTACCAAATGAACCAAGCGTAATATAATTTTCATCACCGTTCGCTGTAAATGAACCTGATATTTTAGTCCATTTTAAATAATCCTTGATGAAATTGCCAAGTGGGTTTTTTACTTGGGGACTATAATTTAAATTAGGGATCAAGCCAACACCTATAATCATATTTTTTGAAAAATATGCACCAAAATTGCTAGATGCAAAATCTTGATTGTCGGCTCTACTTATATAAAAAGAAACGCAATACTTTAAATTTATTTTTAAAGTATCTTTTAGTTTAGTTTCTAAATATTCAATATTAGTCACCGTATTATTATGATTTGCATGAACACTAATGCCTGCATAAGCATTTCCAGTTTTTGGAAATTGATAGCCCCAAAAATTCAATGGTGTAGAAGTGAATGGGATGCTTGAACATGAATTAAAATAATCTGAGGTTGATTCAAAATTTATCGCACATTGCCAATTAATTAAAGAAGGAATAATAAGTGAAGGTCCTTGGCAACTCTGTGTTGTAAGGTTCGGGCAAACATTATACTCCTCAAAACTCCAATTAGGCACTAAATTTTTTTGAGCATTTGTATTCATAGTAACAATTAGATTGATAGCAAAAACAAATATTTTACTATGATATTTCATTGTCTATGCACGTTTATATATTATTTTTGATCTACAATTAATATTCTATTACTGCTAAGGTTGGGGATAGAATATTTTATTTAGTTAACATTAATTTATTTGTTTTCAACGTTATGCCATCTTGCTTAATAAAGTAAATGTAAATACCATTACTTAAATCGCTTAAACTCATGGTTGTTTTATTTTCGGTTAAGGTTTGGTTTACTACCAATTCGCCTAACATATTATACAATTCAAACACCGCTGCCTCATTACCTTCGCCTTTAGTATAGGTAATCGTAATATCTTTATGGGCAGGATTAGGATACACAGATGCTGATACATAGGTTGGTTCTGTATGAACTTGAGCTGTATTTGCTGCGCGACTATAACTGGGTTGAATGTTTTGCAAATCACAAATGCTATTGTAACTTTTCCCAAAGTAATACATCAATAAGCTTCGGGCTTGGTAAACTGCTTCGCCATCGTATTGCGGGCATTTAATCGCCAATTGCTCCAGCATTAATAAAGTAGTGCTATCTGGTTCAGTTGTTTGCATATCTAGGTAAGTTGCATTCAGCCACTTTTGATTTTGCTCTAATAAATTTGGCGTGCTAATACTGGTATTTAATAACTTGGCTTGGTTAATTGTACTTACACTGCCTGTGCTCGCAGCCAAATTTATTAAACTATCCACCCTGTAAAACTGGCCCACAGAGGTTGTATAGGTAGCATTGATAAAGTTTTTGTAAATGGCATTACTTGGTAAGTTTAAATTAATTCCTGCAGTTTTTAAATTTTTAACCAACATGCAGTTACTCACATGTTCTAAGTTAGTTGTATTGATGCCATAACTTAGATTATTTACAGCAATATTATTTGATTGAAACATGAGTGGAGTCGGAATACTTGCTGGACAAGGAATAAAAAGTGGAGAATAACCAACTCCTCTAATTAAAGGATTACCCCCAGTGCTATTAAGCGCGGACAAATTATTTAGAAAATAAGTACCACTTGATGATGTGTATATTTTAGAAACTCCAATTACCCCAGCAGCTATTGTTTGATTGCTATAATTACTTGAATAAGTTTGCGAGCCAAATGGAGGTGGAGGTGTAAGCCATTGGTTCATGCTCGCATTATTTGCACCTACATAAGTAAAATATTGGTCACCAATTTCTGCATTATGGTCAAGCCAAATGGCGTGGTTGTAATTACTAAACGAGTTAAAGGTGAGTCCATTGCCAGGTGCGGAGTAATTTAGCATTTGAAATTTAACGCTTGCATAAAAATTATTAATGCTGTTGCATTTAATAGCGGGCACTGTATTGCCATCCAAAAATATCCCAAATTGCCACCACCCATAGTTATCTGGATAAGCTTTATCAATGGTATTATTATAAATGGTTGTTTTATTGGTACCTTCTAATCTTATGCCAAATTGAAAGTTAAAGATGGTGTTATCAGGCCTTATGTATATGTCGTTATCTGCAATTTGCGTGCTATAGGTGTTAGCTGTATAAATACCATTGTAATACCCATCGATGTGATTATTAAAAATGTTGTAATACCTTCCGATGCTCGCTGCTGTAGGTGCAACAACCTCACTAGTAATAATGCTGAAATTTGTATTATAAGTTCCTACGGGTGAAGTATTCACAAATTGGTTGTTGGTTATATCCGCTTTAATTGCACCATTGTCGTGTAGATGTACACCAACAAAACATTGATTAAATTTATTTTGGTCTATTGTAACATTCGTGTTGTTTTGATTTACAAAAACACCTTTTTTTGATATGGCCGTTAAAGTATTATTAGTAATGGACAAATTTCCTTTATACAATGAGTAAACGCCATGTGTACAATTTTCAAAGGAATTGCCATCAGTAGGAGTACCTCCAATGGTAGCATCAATCGATGGATTGTTGAAAATCAGTTTTAGTGGCGTGCCGTATGTATAAATGGCCGCATGTAAACCTTTACCGGCCATAATGTTTTGAAATATGTTTAGTTTAGCATGAAACTTTGATCGTGTTGCTACAATTCCAAAACGTAGATTGTCAAAAAGATTAAGGTTTATATCAATTTTTGGTGCAGCAGTATTAGCTGATTTTGTTTCATACAAGGTTATGCCACTGTAAGATTTTTCGAGGTTGTATGGCGGTAATAAATTGACAGGAGAAAGTAAACCGATGCTTGCAGGAGTCATTGAAGTAATCCAAGATGCAGGCCCAGCGCTTGTAAATACGGAAGGCAGTGAACTGCAGGTAAATTTACAATTATTGAGTTCAAGATTTTGCGTTGTATTTGCTTTTTTAAAAACAATACTTTCATAATTTTTATTAAACCAACATGTCTCAATTGAAATGTAATTGGCTCCTAAGGTGTCAATGATAGCGCGTTTTGCATCTTCTATCGTATTAATTTGTTTAATTCTGATTTCTGAATTTTGATATAAATAAATACCATCCCACATCGCCGAACAACCATGTAAATAAGAGTTGTAAATATCTAGGCTTCCATTTTGCACAATGATTTTTGTATTGGGGTCGAGTGTAATCTCAGTTTGCAAAAAGAAAACAGGTGCATTGATAGTAATAGTACCTGAGAAATGATATTTAGTTGGGCCAGATAATGTGGTATTTGTGTTGAACGTCGCATTTTTGTAGGTTATTACAGTAGGCTCATTATTACAACACGGATAAACTGTTTCGCATTGTTTGCTGATACAGCCATTAAAATCAACTGTTACGCAAAATGTAATAGGATCAGGATAGTTTGAAAAACTAGATAAGTCATAGGTAATAGCTCCATTTGAAGCCATTGTAAAGGGTATACTCAGTATGGCGTTTGTTATGCTATTTGTTGCTATCCATGTAGGGAGAGAAGTTGGCGTTGTTGTTAAATTAGGAATAAAAGTTGCCGAGTCATTTAAAGGAAGGTCACATAAGCTTGTTAATGTGTTGGTCATTGTTATAGGAATGGTGTTTACAACGGATACCGTTTGACAAAAAGCGCTGGATAAACCAAATCCATTATCTTGCTGTAAGCAAACGGTGTATATACCAACAGCAGGAAACGATTGACATAACTGTTGGGTTGTATCTGTTTGGTTAAAACCACCACTGCCATTAACAGTCCAAAGCCATTTGCTAGAAGGTAATGTGCATGATGATGTATTGATAAAGCAAATTTGAAGTTCGTCACAATTAACACTACTTTGAACAAAAGATGGTAAACTCGAAAAAGCACCAATCATCACATTTTGGCCAGTACTATAATTTTGGCCATTCACATGAATCGTAACCCCAACATAGTAATTACCAGTCGCAGGAAATGTATAATTAAAAAAACTTGAAGATGAAAAAGGTAATGTATATATTAATGCAGAACCGCTAAAAACATCCCAAGTATACGTTGGAGGAAAAGTTGAAATAGGATTACAATTGAAAACAGCATAAAAGCTTTGGGTTAAGTTACAAGAGTCTAGAGTATTTAATAACTTCACAGATGGTTCAACAACAACTGAAGTATAAGTAGCTGTTGTAGAACAAGTGTGACCTGCATTTAAAATATACTCAACAAGGTTATTGCCGGTAGTTATGTATTGTAAGCAATTACTTGGATAACCAACCATAGCTGTATTAACAGCATTAAACGAATAAGAAATGATGGACGATGGTGTATTTAAAGATGTAAACTCAACACAAGATCCTAAACAGATTGGATTGGATGGACTCACAGCAAAAGAAGGAGTTGGAGCAGAACCTAAAACACGGATTGTAAAAGGCGTAACTAGACCCCCACTAACAGTGAAAGTTCCTGTTGAGGTAGGAGTAAATACGGCACAAGGCTGAGGATTAGAAAAAGTATTTGGCACTAACAAATTTGGATAACCTCCTGTAAATGAAAAGCTATCCCATGGCAATCCACTAGTAAAACTACTTGCATAATTAAATGAAAAACATAAACTTTCACCTAAGCAAATGGACATGCCACATGAATAAGTATAATTGTTAAAACAATTGTCTGAAGAGCCATCAGGATTTACCCAAATTAATTCAATCCTTGAACCTAATGCTAAAATATAAGGAGATCCTATTTGATTTATTGAAGGAGAAATTTTTATATAATAATAGGCTGTAGTATCGATAGATTCTAAATTTAAACTCAGCAAATTAGAGCTTACTAAGCTATCTGATTTCATTAAACTTAAAGATGCGCAGGTACCTGAATATACATATATTGCATTGATATTATTGGATGTTAACGAAGTTGTAATTGTTGCAGTCAACGTATTAAATTTTACTTTGTACCAATAACTGTTGCTAATACTATTCGTGTCGATGAATCTTGAAGATAAATTACTGATAAGTTCAGCGTTTGAACAGCTTGAGCCTGTTTGCGATTTAAATTGTAATACGCCTAAAAATAAGGCAACTAGCAAAATTATCTTTATTTGTTTCATGATATTCTGGGTTGAAAATTTATTTATTCAATGTTTCATAAGTTTTAATCTTAAACAAAACTTCTTCTCATTTCTTCGAATGTACAATTAAAAATGATTAAATCTATATTTTTTATCGCTTTAGTGAGGCGATACAACAATGAATCTAAATTTTTAAAATCAGTTTATTAAATCTAAATTAAAGATAAACCACATACAGTTTGAAGATTCATGCTGCTTTTTTTTATTATTAATTTAAAAGTAATTCTTAATTGTAATTTCTTTCACCAAAAATCAAACTTCCAACTCTGATATGTGTTGATCCTTGTTGTATCGCTATTTCATAATCAGAACTCATCCCAATACTAAGGACAGGGAATTGCGGAAAATTATTTTTGAAATCTAATACACGTTTAAATTCGTTTTCAATTTGTACTTCATCGTCAGTGTTTGACGCCATGGCCATGAAACCTTGAATAGAAATATGTTTTAATTCAAGGAAAGCGTTTGAATTTAACAAAGCAGAAGCTTCTTCAAAATCTAAACCAAATTTCGTTTCTTCTTTCGCAATATACAATTGAAGTAAACAATTAATCACACGATTATTTTTCTTTGCTTCTTTATTAATTTCAGTCAATAATTTAATACTATCTACTCCATGAATCATGTACACAAATGGTGCAATGTATTTCACTTTATTTGATTGCAAGTGACCAATAAAATGCCAATTAATGTCTTTGGGAAGTTCAATATGTTTATCAACCAACTCCTGAACATAGTTTTCACCAAAATCTTTTTGACCAGCTTCGTATGCTTCTAATACAGATGTAATAGGTTTAGTTTTTGAAACAGCAATGAGCGTAACCTGCTGAGGTATGTGCGATTTAAGACGAAAAATATTTTCAGTAATAGACATGATTTGTAAAACTATTCTTCTAAACTATAAATAACTAAACCACTTCTCATTTTAGGTTCAACCCAAGTAGATTTAGGCGGCATAATATTATTTGTATCTGCAATCCATTTCAAATGTTTCATTGTAATAGGATATAAACCAAATGCCACAGCGGCTTTACCTTCATTAACTTGTTTCTTTAGCGCTTCACTGCCTCTCACACCGGGAACAAATCCAATTCGCTTATCCGTTTTCAAATCATGAATATCAAATAAAGGTGATAATATATACTTGGTTAAAATGGCAGCGTCCAAACTATCTATTGGATCATTAGCATCAAAAATTTTATCTTTTACTTTAATTGAATACCATTTATTTTCTACATACATAGAAAATTCTTGAGATTGAGTAGGCTTAAATTGTGCTTCGTGTATCTCGGTAACTATAAAATTAGTTTTAAGATTATAAAGTAATTCGTTTAAAGACAATCCATTTAAATCTTTAACTACACGATTGTATTCATATATTTTTAAATGATTTTCTGGAAAAAATACACCTAAATAATAATTAAATGCTTCATCACCTGTATAAGATTTCTTTGTTGACCTTCTTAATTTACCAAGTAAAGTTGATGATGCGGAGCGATGATGCCCATCAGCAATATAAATACTTGGGATGGCACTAAAACGTTCTGCGATTTTTTTCACCGTTTTCTTTTGATCAATCACCCACACCGTGTGACGAACTTTATCAGTTGTGGTGAAATCATAATCAGATCGGCTTTGAGCAATCTCATCTGAAATACTATCAATTTCAGCATCATTTGGATAAGAAAATAAAACAGGCTCTGCATTAAATTCACAAACTTCTAAATAATCTTTTAATTTTTCTTCACGCTGAGTAATAGTTTGCTCATGGATTTTTATAATTCCTGAAATATAATCGTCGATGCTCGTACAAGCGATAATTCCTAAATATTCATTTCCATCTTTTATTTGTCGGTATAAATAATAACTTGGATTTTCATCTTTTAAAAGAATATTTTCTCTTACGAATTTTTTAAAATGTTTTTTTACTTTTTGTAAACGCTCTGAAGATCCAGGTTTTGTTTTAATACCGTCTTCAAAATCCGGGTTAATAACATGAAGAAAAGAAAATGGATTTCCCATTAATTTTTCGCGCAACTCAACCGTATTGTATCCATCAACAGAACGTGAAGCTACAAGATGCACTTTATCATTTTGCGGACGAATAGCTTTAAATGGTATTACTTTTGCCATATAATCGTATTAAACTGAATTTTGTTAAATCATATAAATTTAATAAAAAATAATAAACAGCATCATCATTTTTTTTAAGCCATGACATAATTGATATGAGAGTCTCATTGATTTGTCATTACATGTAATGAGCTATATATTCCATTGATTAAGCTAAATCCTGCAATGTATTCTAAAAAAATTTGTAGATTTATCTATAAAAAAACTACTATGATAAAATACATTAGTTTAAGTCTCATCGCCATTTTTTCTTTAAAATCAATGGCACAAAAAAAAATAACAACTAAGGATTCTTCACTTTTAAATCCTTCCGTTGTAAGTGGTTTAAATTTTAGGCTCGTTGGCCCTTCTCTTACATCTGGCCGTATTGCTGATATGGCAATCGATCCAAATAATCCAAATATTTGGTATGTTGCTGCTGCTTCTGGCGGTGTTTGGAAAACAACTAATCATGGTACCACATTCAATCCCATATTTGACAACTATGGTTCATTTTCTATAGGATGCGTTAAACTTGCCCCAAGTAATGCTAATACTGTTTGGGTTGGAACAGGAGAAAACAACAATCAACGTTCGGTGGCCTATGGAGATGGTATTTATAAATCAAATGATGGTGGAAAGAGTTTTAAAAATATGGGTTTAAAAAACTCTGAACATATTGGAAATATTGTCATTCATCCAACCGATGAAAATACACTTTGGGTAGCAGCTTATGGTCCGTTATGGAAATCTGGCGGAGAGCGTGGTATTTACAAAACAACAGATAGTGGGAAAAATTGGGAACGTGTTTTATATATTTCTGAAGAAACAGGTTTTGCTGATCTTATTATAGATCCAAAAAATCCAACTATTTTATATGCTACATCACATCAGCGTCGCAGACATGAATGGACATACATTGGTGGTGGGAGTGAATCTTCCATTTATAAAACAACGGATGGAGGAAAAACTTGGCAACCAATTAATAATGGATTACCTCAAAATGAAATGGGAAGAATTGGGATAGCAGTTTCTCCTGTTGATGAAAATTATGTATACGCTATTGTGGAAGCAAAATACGATAAAGGAGGTTTTTTTAAATCAACAAACAAAGGCGCTAGTTGGGAAAAAATGTCTAATTACAATACTAGTGGGAACTACTATCAAGAAATTAATTGCGACCCAAAAAATCGCGATAAAATATTTGTTATGGATACTTGGTTACACCATACTATTGATGGAGGTAAAACATTTGTCAGTACAGGAGAAGATTTAAAACATTTGGACAATCATTGCATCTGGATTAACCCAACAAATACTGACCATTGGTTAGTTGGATGTGACGGAGGTATTTATGAAACATTTAATCATGCGAAAGATTGGAAATATTATGCAAATCTTCCCATTACTCAATTTTATAAAGTTGCAACAGATTACGCTCTTCCATTTTATACAATTTATGGTGGCACACAAGATAATAATTCAATGGGTGGTCCATCTGCAACCATTAATAATGCTGGGATATTAAATGCTGATTGGTTTATCACTTGCGGTGGTGATGGATTTGAATCTGCTATCAATCCTACTAATCCAAATATTGTTTTTTCACAATCACAATACGGAGGCTTGGTTCGTTATGATAAACTAACTGGCGAAAAAATTTCTATACAACCATTACCATTAAAAGGAGAAGCTGGATACCGTTGGAATTGGGATGCGCCATTATTAGTTTCGCCACATGATCATCATACACTATACTTTGCAGCTAATAAAGTATTTCAAACACAAAATGATGGAGATGATTGGAAACTAATTTCATCTGATTTAACCCAACAATTAGATAGAAATAAATTAAAAGTAATGGGGCAAGTTTGGTCAATTGATGCTGTCATGAAAAATCAATCAACTACAATTTATGGAAATATCATTGCATTAGATGAATCACAAAAAAAGAAAGGACTCTTATACGCAGGAACAGACGATGGATTAATTCAAATAACAGAAAACACAGGAACTACTTGGACAAAAATAGAATCATTTCCAGGGATACCAAGAAACACAAGAGTTAATATGATTAGTGCTTCTTTATTTAATGAAAATGAAGTATTTGCCGTGTTTAATAATCATCGTTCGGGAGATTTTAAACCGTACATTTTAAAAAGCAACGATAAAGGAAAATCATGGGTAAGCATCAGTGGAAATTTACCAACTAGAGGATCTGTATATTGTATTAAACAAGATTTTGAAGATCCAAATTTACTTTTTGCTGGCACCGAATTTGGCGCCTATTTCACCAATGATGGCGGAAAAAACTGGGTCAAATTAAATGGATTACCAACCATTGCCGTATATGATTTTGATATTCAAAAACGAGAAAATGATTTAGTGGCAGCTACGTTTGGAAGAGGTTTTTACGTGTTAGATAATTACTCGCCATTACGTCAATTACAAAAAGAAACGTTAGCACAAAAAGCTTTTTTATTTCCTGTTAAAGATGCTTTGCTTTATGTTCCATCTTCGCCATTAGGTTTAACAGGAACAGGTTCTCAAGGAGCTGATTTATGGGCTGCTCAAAACCCCCTGTTTGGTGCCACTTTTTCTTTATATATGAAAGAGGAGTTTAAATCATTAAAAAGTGTACGACAAGAAAAACAAGAGCAATTAGAAAAAGAAAAAAAAGATAACGATTATCCAAGTTTTGATGATTTAAAAAAAGAAGAACAAGAAGAGTCAACTCAACTTATTTGGGTTATAAAAGATGGAACGGGCAAAGAACTAAAAAAATTAATTAGTTCGCCGTCAAAAGGAATCAATCGAATCAGTTGGAATTTAAGAATGGAAACAACAAGTCCATTAAACCCAAACAAACCAAAGCCCGGACGCTATGAAAGCAGTGATGATGGTCATTTGGTTATGCCAGGTAAATATACTGTTGAAATATATCTTTTAAAAAACGGAGTAATAGAAAAAATAATTTCTGAAACATCATTTCTTGTAAAAGGGCTAAATAATCAAATAAAAAATAACAATGAAAATATTACATTAACCAATTTTAAAAATGAAGTTGCCGAACTCAACCGAAGTATTAGTGGTTCAGAAAGGCTAATGAATGAATACAAAGAAAAAATGGAATTCATCAAATTAGCGCTTACCTCCTACCCTAATACAGATTTGAAATTATTAGCAGAGTTAAGAAATATAAAATTAGCCTTACATGATTGTGAAGTATTATTTTATGGTGATGGAATAAAAGCATCCAAGGAATTTGAAACACCTCCAAGCTTTAACAATCGATTAGGAAATGTAACCTATCAATTATATGAAAGTACAGCTGGTGTAACGACTACACAAAAAGAAAACATTAATATCGTAAGAGAAGAATATCAATTGTTTAGATCAAAATTAGATTTAATTATTGCACAATTAAAAACAATTGAACAAGCATTAGATTCCTCTAACATACCATATATTAAAGGTAAAGACGAGAAATGGAAACAGCATTAATCATTTAGATAACACCAAAATAAAAAATCCTAACTGATATATCAGTTAGGATTTTTTAATAAAAACAACCTACCTACTAATAGTAAATAGCTCTTCTAACTTCAGAAATATATTTAGAAAAGCGTATTACTTGGCGAGTATATCCATATTCGTTATCATACCAAATATATAAGACAATGCTTTTTTTATCAGGAGAAATAATGGTTGCATTACTATCAAATACAGATGGACAAGGATTTCCTACTATATCAGAAGATACTAATTCGTTACTAAACGCAAATTGAATTTGTTCAACCAATGCGCCATTTAACGCATAGTTTCTTACGATTTCAGTCACCTCTTCACGTGTTACTTCTTTATTAATATTTAAATTTAAAATAGCTAATGATACATTTGGTGTTGGTACACGCACAGAGTTAGCTGTAAATTTACCAGACAAATGGGGTAATACTTTTTTCAATGCACTTTCTGCACCTGTTTCGGTAATTACCATGTTTAGTGCCGCAGAACGACCACGACGCGATTTTTTATGATAATTATCTAATAAATTTTGATCATTTGTATAGGAATGCACAGTTTCAATATGTCCTTTTTGTATACCCAATTCTTTATCAATAATATAAAGAATTGGCATAATCGCATTTGTTGTGCAAGACGCTGCAGAAAATATTTTTTGTGTTTTTAAATTCACTGTTTCATGATTAACACCATGCACGACATTTGGAACATTACCAGAAGCAGGAGCAGTTAATAATACTTTTTCAATTCCTTTTGCTTTTAAATGTCTTCCTAATTCAACATCATTTCTGTAAACACCTGTATTATCAATCAATAAAGCGTTATCAATTCCATACATCGTATAATCAACATCTTCTGGATTTTTCGCATCAATCATATGAACGGTATGTCCATTAATAATCAACGCTTTGTTTTCTAAATCTTCGATAACTGTACCCGGAAAATTACCATGAACAGAATCTGTTCGAAGTAAGTCGGCGCGCTTTACAATTTCCTCACTGCTATTACCACGTGTTACAATAGCGCGTAAACGTAATTGCTCTCCTTTACCAGCTTGTGAAATGATTTCGCGTGCTGCTAAACGACCTATTCGACCAAAACCAAACAAAACAACGTCTTTTGGGGTATGTGTTGTAGTTACATTGATTAAATTTTTTAATTTATCATTAATAAATTCGTTAGCCGTTTTATAATTTGATTTTTCTTGTTGGTATTCAAAGGCTAATTTTCCAATATCTATTCGTGACGCGCATACATTTGTATTTAAAATAATGCTCGCTAATAAACATGTATCTTTTACTGAAATTGATTTTTTTACAATATCTTTTGCATACAAATGCAAACTCATAATTTCGCTTGCGCTTCTATCGACTAATTGATTTCTAAATAATATTAATTCAATTGATTTTTCGAACCATAATTTCCCAATTGTCCCTATTAAATCAATCGCTGCTTTTTCTTGGTTAATCCAATCGTTTAATTGATTTTCATAGGCTTCATTTGCTTTTTCTTGAATGCTCATTTTATTTTGCTGTTTTATTTATTTGTATTAATATTCATCCTAATGATCATCATCACTAGCGTAATCTTCTGGAACTTCGTGTTCGTCTTCATTTTCATCGTTTTCAAATCCTTCCTCCTCATGTTCAGCATCTTCACCCTCTTCTGCTTCTAAGTGATTTAAATCACCATCATCAATGCCATTGGTATCATTTTTTATCGCTTTATAAATTTCACTTTCTTCTGCAATTTCAGGCTCATTTAACATCGATGCAATTAATTGATCAGTTGTTAATTCTTGATTAGCCATAGCAGTTTGTTTGTATTGCTTTGGAGAAGCTCCTAAACTTTTTACACAAACTGGATAAATACCCTTTGGATTGTCAGGCAAAATTTTCATCAATTCAATACAAAACGACCACTTCACATTTGGGTCAAATACATACATAAATCGCTGACGAGGTTGATCAATATACTTTGCGATTTTTGTAGACGACATTAATTTTTTTGGTGCAACACCTTTTTTAATTTCATCTTCATCCAAAGGTAAATCTTCTTCTTTAAGCGTTATTTCTTGATCTTTTCGCCAATAATCATCACTTGCAAAAAAAGAAGCTGAATGTTTTTTGTCAAATTTATAGGCCTCTTGAATAGCATCATGAAAAATATCAAACGTTTGTCCTGATAGTATTTCTATTTCTCGATAAATATCTTCATTGTCCTCAACAAAAATTTTAAATTTATAAACTGCCATACTATCTCAATTATTTTTTAAATCTTTCTGCTAATACCAAATCTTTACTGCCAGAAGAATAATCATAAAATCCTTTTCCTGATTTAGCACCCAAATGACCTGCTGTAACCATATTTACTAATAATGGACACGGTGCATATTTAGGATTTCCAAATCCATCTTGCAATACTCTTAAAATATTTAAGCACACGTCTAAGCCAATAAAATCAGCTAATTGCAATGGTCCCATTGGATGAGCCATTCCTAATTTCATTACTGTATCAATTTCTTCAACACCAGCAACTCCTTCATATAAGGTTATGATGGCTTCGTTTATCATTGGCATTAAAATTTTATTTGCTACAAATCCTGGGTAATCATTTACTTCAACAGGCACTTTATTCAATTTTTTTGAGGTGGCCATTACTAATTCACAAACCTCATTACTTGTTGAATAGCCACGAATCACTTCAATTAATTTCATAACAGGTACTGGATTCATAAAGTGCATTCCAATGACTTTATCAGCGCGCTTTGTAACAGCTGCAATTTGAGTAATAGAAATAGAAGAAGTATTACTTGCTAAAATGGTATGAGGTGGGCAAAGTTCATCTAACTGTTTAAAAATAGACAATTTTACATTCACGTTTTCACTCGCTGCTTCTACAACTAAATCAGCTGTTTTTACGCCCTCTTCTATGGAAGTCAATGTTTTGATATTATTTAAAGTAGCAGTCTTTTCGGCTTCTGTTAAGGCGCCTTTGGTCACCTGCCTATCCAAATTTTTTGTAATAGTGGCGATGGCCTTTTGTAACGCTTGATCGTTAATGTCTACTAAATTGACCTGGTATCCAAATTGAGCAAAAACATGGGCAATTCCATTTCCCATAGTTCCACTTCCTATTACTGTAATATGTTGCATAGCTTATTATGTTTTATTTTGAACTGCAAAACTAATTTGTCTAAACCATAAATACAAATAGAGTTTTAAACCTTTGTTTTAAAATTGTGTATATTATTATTGACATATTTTATAGACATATTCTTAAAAATTAAGTTAAACTTATATATTTGTAAAAAAAATAAATAATTATGAATTTTCCATCAGAATTAAAGTACACAAAAGACCATGAATGGGTTCGTGTTGAAGGCAATGTAGCAACTATTGGTATCACTGATTTTGCTCAAAAAGAATTAGGAGATATCGTTTACGTGGATGTTACAACACTTGACGAAACCGTTGCAAAAGAAGAGATTTTCGGTTCGGTAGAAGCGGTTAAAACCGTATCGGATTTATTTATGCCAATTTCTGGTAAAGTTTTAGAAATAAATAGTGATATCGATTCTAATCCAGAATCAGTGAATACAGATCCTTACGGAAATGGTTGGATGATTAAAATTACAATTGATAATGAAGCTGAATTAGCAGATTTATTATCAGCTGATGCATATAAAACTTTAATTGGCGCTTAATTTAAAATGAGTCGCTGCAAAACCTTCTACTTCAACAAGTAGAAGGTTTTTTTATGGTATGAAAAAAATTCTTATAGATAAATCAAGTACACTTGCACTAGGTTGGACTTTACTCATTTTTGTGCTATGTTGCACACCCGGAAAATTCATTCCACACTCCAATTGGTTGGAGCTACTTAGTTTTGACAAATTTGTTCACGCATCGATTTTTTTTATTTTATGTGTACTTTGGAATTACGTCCTGTTAAAAAAACAAAAAAACAACCTTCTATTTAAGGTAATTATCCTCGTGGCTTGTATCAGCTATGGTGGAATATTAGAACTGATGCAAACCTTATTCTTTAGCGGTAGAAGTGGTGATTGGTATGATTTTATAGCCAATACATTCGGTGTATTTATGGCTTGGTTTGCTTTTCAAAATATTAATAACCTCCAAAACCTTTAAAAATCATTATAAATTTTGAGTAATTTATAAATTAAATTTATTATTAATACGTAAATTCGTTATCTAAAAATTAACCATCATGGCAACTCAAATAGAACATATCAAATGCCTTATCATAGGCTCTGGACCTGCGGGTTATACAGCTGCTATTTATGCAGCGCGCGCTGATTTAAAACCAATAGTTTATACTGGATTAACTCCCGGTGGACAATTAACCGAAACAACCGAAGTTGATAATTTTCCAGGTTATCCGAAAGGAGTAACTGGACCTGTATTAATGGAAGATTTAAAAACGCAAGCTGAACGATTTGGTACACAAGTTAGATTTGGCCTAGCAACAAAAGCTGACTTAACATCAAACCCAAAACGTATTTGGATTGATGAAACCACCGAAATAACTGCCGATAGCGTCATTATTTCTACGGGTGCGTCAGCAAAATGGTTAGGATTAGAAAATGAAACACGTTTACGTTTAAACGCAGGTGGTGTATCAGCTTGTGCTGTTTGCGACGGTTTCTTTTATAAAGGTCAAGACGTTGTTATTGTTGGCGCTGGAGATACAGCAGCTGAAGAGGCTACTTACTTATCTAAACTTTGCAACAAAGTGTATATGATTGTTCGTAAGGGCGAAATGCGCGCTAGTAAAGCCATGCAAACACGTGTTATTAACACTCCAAACATTGAACTTATCTATAATAGCGAAACGCTTGATATATTGGGACAAGATGGTGTTGAGGGTGTGATTATAAAAAACACAACAACCAACGAAGAACGAACATTGAAAGTATCCGGTTTTTTTGTGGCTATTGGGCATAAACCAAACACAGATATCTTTGCAGGACAAATTGAAATGGATGAATTAGGCTACATAGATATAATTCCTGGTTCAACCAAAACAAAATTAAAAGGTGTTTTTGCTGTTGGAGACTGTGCCGATAAAACGTATCGTCAAGCTGTTACAGCCGCTGGAAGTGGTTGTATGGGAGCTCTTGATGCTGAAAGGTATTTGGCAAGTGAAGGCGTTCATTAATCGATACCATTTGAAAATGACATCTAAGAAGTTTAATTAAAAAATACATGTCTAACTTCTTTAGATTCATATTACACATCTTTTTTTTGGGTTCGTTTTACAATGGATTATCACAATCTATGTTAAGTAAAAATGAAAACGCAAAGGCCTATAAGTCGGAAGAAATATTAGATGTTGATTATGGAATAACCATGTACAATCATTTAATTTTGTCAATTGGCGGCGATTCGGTAAGATATACGAAAGACCATTTTAAAGTAAATGGTTGGAAGGAAGATTTTTATGAAAACGGAACAGTTTTACATAAAGGATTTTATGTTGATGGCAAAATTAAAATTTTCAAAAACTATTATATAAATGGTACCATAGAAAGGAATTTTATTGAATTAGATTTAAATAAAAGTAAACTAGAGCTATTTTACGAAAACGGAAAACAAAAATCAGTGATTTTATATTATCAAGGTAATTCGCAAAATCAATATGATTATTTTAGAAATGGAAATCCAGAATACATAGAAGAGAACGATAAACATCTTGAATTTTTATATAAAAGAAATTCATATTTCGAAAATGGTATACCAGAATCATTATTTGAATTGATTGACAAAAAACAGAAACGTTATTCAAAAAAAGAATTTTTCACAAATGGCAATTTAAAAGAAGAAGGTTTTATGATTTTCAGGAAAGACATGAATGACTATCAAAAAGATGGTATTTGGAATTACTTTAACCAAGATGGTAAATTAACTAAAACAGAAACTTACTACAAAGGCGAATTATTATAAATAAAATTATTGTAAATAAAAAACATCCTATAACAGTAGGATGTTTTTTATTTAAATTATATAACTCTTAACTATAGCGGAGAAGGTGGGATTCGAACCCACGATACAGTTACCCGTATACAAACTTTCCAGGCTTGCTCGTTCGACCACTCTGACACCTCTCCGTTTTTTTTGAGGAGCAAATGTATTAAATAAATGAATAGCTTTTTGATTTTAATTTGAATAAATAAATCTAAATAATATTCACTTCTCTTTCTAAATCAATCTCATATTTTTGTTTAACCATTTTTAAAACATACGTTGATAAATCAAAAATTTCATGGCCTGTTGCCTTACCATAATTAACTAATACCAAAGATTGTAACTGGTGAACACCTGCATCACCTACTCGATAGCCTTTTAAGCCAGCTTGCTCAATCAACCAACCTGCTGCTAACTTATAATTCTTATTTTCTAATGGATACGCAACAAGGTTTGGGAATTCATTTTTTAATCGCAAATAGGTTGCTTCATCAACTTCGGGATTTTTGAAAAAGCTACCCGCGTTGCCAATTTCCTTTGGATTTGGTAACTTACTACTTCTAATCGTTATAACAGCCTGAGCGATTGATTTAAGTGATAAATTATTCACTTGCATATTATCCAATTCTTGTTTGATAGCACCGTATTCGATTTGAAACGTTGGAACTTTTGTCAGGCGAAATGTAACAGACGTAATGATAAACTGATTCTTTAATTGTCTTTTAAATACACTTTCTCTATAACCAAATTCACAATCCGATTTAGAAAACTTCTTAAGTTGTCCAGTTGCTAATTCAATGGCTTCTAATTCATAAAAAGTATCTTTTATCTCTACACCATAAGCCCCAATGTTTTGCATAGGGCTAGCACCTGTGCAACCTGGAATAAGTGCTAAATTCTCGATGCCACCATAATTCCTATCAATGCACCACATGACGAATTCATGCCACACAACGCCTGCAGCACATGTCACCCAAACATAGTCCTTATCTTCTTTTAGTATTTCAATGCCATTCAATTCATTTTTAATTACTAACGCATCCACGTTTTTGGTAAACAACAAATTACTTCCGCCACCTAAAATGAAATGCTTGTTTTTTTTAAATGAATCGCTCTCAATCAACTCAATAATTTGATTTACTGTGTTGACCTTAGCAAATAATTTTGCTGCTGATTCAATACCAAATGTATTTAGCGATTTTAAAGAGAAATTTGAAATGATTTCCATACTATAAAAATAAAAAAAAGCCTTATGATAAGGCTTTTAGTTTGATTTACTTTTTAATAATGACTTGTTGGTAATACGAATTAACAAAATTCGTCATACACCATTTTCAAATGCTCAGAAATCATAGCTGCTGTGCGACCTTCAATATTATGGCGTTCAACAAAATGAACTAATTCACCATTCTTAAATAATGCAATGCATGGTGAAGATGGCGGATAAGGTGCGAAATGTTGTCTTGCTTGATTAACAGCGTCTGTGTCAAATCCTGCAAAAACAGTGGTTAGTTTACTTGGTTTTTTTGCATGATCAAGACTCATCTTAACGCCTGGACGACAAGCTCCTGCTGCGCAACCGCAAACAGAATTTAAAACCATTAATACAGTTCCTTCATTTTTTAAAACTTCATCAACTTGAGCTGGTGTTGTTATATCTTCAAAACCTGCACTAACAAGTTCTGCTTTCATAGGTAATACAAGTGCTTCTGGATACATATTTTTTTATTTAAATTAATTTTCTGTAAAGGTATATACTTTTTTAATAGGATGTTGCATTTTTAAAATTTAGCTTGTAATCCAAGTCCAAAATTGACGCCACCACCTTTTAAATCTAAAATGTCATTTGCTTGACTCTTGGAGTTGGTAAAATCGATGTTCGTATAATTATAATTTAAATACGATAAATTCACAAACATACCAACGTGATTTCCAAAATAGAAACGTGGTTGAATATGAAAATCTAATACCGATCCTCCACCATTTGCGCTAGAAATATTCGCATCTCTGGCCTCCCAATTGATTTGTGAATAACCAAGATTAAATCCAGCCAACATGTCAAAATGTTTGGTACGAGCAAAGTGAACGTTTAAAAAAATAGTGCCATCAAACGATTTTACAGAGGGTTTATTTCCTGATATCGGATCGTTTTCTGTGAAATAATCAACCCATTGAACTTTTGCACCAAAGCCCAACCAATTTCTGATTCCACGCTCGTATTGCAAACTCAATGATTTATTAGCTGCTTTGCTGGTACTCGATAAATTTGAAGAATTAACTTTCGAAACATAATCGTATGCCCCTAAATCAGCTCCGGCTGAAATAACGTTTGTACCGCGCTCAAAACTTTTTTGTGCATTAACTTGAAATACATTCAATGTAAATGCTATTGCAATTATTTTTTTCATGGTTTAAATTTACTTTATTTTTGTGTAATTAAAAATTCCGTTCGTCTGTTTTTTAATCGACCTACTTCAGTTGAATTGTCTCCAATAGGTTTACTCGAACCATATCCTTTTGCTAAAATGCGTTTACCATTGATTCCTTTTTCTTCCAAATACTCTTTGACAGTAAAGGCTCTATTAGCCGATAAAGCTTGGTTTCCAGCAACGGAACCAATATTATCCGTATGTCCTTGTATCTCGATATGAATACTAGGATTGTCTTTTAAAAATTCGAGAAAGGATTCTAAAACGACAAATGATTCATTCGTTAGTTCTGCTGAATTTGTATTATAAGATAAATTATTGAGTACAAATGAACTACCTGTTTTTACTTCGTCTACTTCCATTCTAATGGGTTTTGGCGCCACCATATCAGATACACTTACGATCTTTGAACTAAAAGCGTAGTCATTTTTTTTGATGGTAATTAATAAATCATCTTTCGATTTTACTTTAACGGCCGCCATAAATTTACCCGATGAAGAATCCAACAAGGCCATTGTTTTTTCTTTTGTAACTGTATTTGTTATCTCTACTCTTCCGCCCTCAACCACATTCCCGACTTTATCTTTTATTTCTCCACTAAAAAAAGCAATCTCTTGCGGTCGAGCGGCTTCATACAAATCAAACGAAAACAAATCGTAACGACCAACACCTTTGCCACGCAATTTCATATCATCAAACGAAAAAAAGTAACCTGTTTTACTATCTCTGCTCACAAAAAATCCTGTATCATCCGCTTCCGTATTGATGGGAGTTCCAATGTTTTCAGCTTCCATCCATTCTTTCTTATCATTTTTTCGAATTAAAAAAATATCAAAACCACCAAAGCCAAAATGTCCATTACTACTAAAATATAAGGTTTCACTATCCGAATGGATAAAGGGTGTTTTTTCATCTCCACCGGTATTAATGCGTGGTCCGGCATTTTTTGGAATACCCCACTCGCCTGTTTTTACATCCCGTTGCGTTGTGTAAATATCAATGCCTCCATATCCTCCGGGTCGATCACTCACAAAGTAAATGGTATTTCCATCGGCGCTCACTGTTGGTTGCGAATCCCAATAAATTGGATGATTGACATTAGCGCTTAATTTTTTTATTTCTCGCCATTCATCATTGATGTTTTCGCACACATAAATATCACAATTTTGTTGTGCTCCACCCTCATTGCGCGTCATCGAAAAATATAATTTTTTATTGTCTATGGAAATTGACGGACTACCCTGTCCATCATCTGTTTCGTTAAACGGAAATGGCATTAATTCGCCTTCATTAAAAGTTCCTTGTTTATCGCGTTGAGCAATCATAAACACTTCTTTCTCCTTATCGGAAGCATAAACAACAGTTTTACTTTCAACAGGCACTTTTCGAGTAAAAAAACAATACACATCATCGGGCGATATGTAAGCTAAATATTCGTCACGCTTAGTTGATACGCCTAATACGACCTTGGGATCAAAAGGAACAATTTTCTTTTTTAATTCTTTTTCTTTCTTGGCAAACCTCACCATTTCTTTAGCTTGATAAAGTTCTGCCTCATAATCTTTAGCAAACTTTTTATCGTCCTCATCTCTAAATGAAATAAATTTTTCGAGGTACTTGATGGCTGAATCATTTTTTAAATCTTCATAATAATTAAAGCCAATAAAATAATAAGGTTCTGAATGTAGTTGCGGACACATGCTTAACGCCCTCTGAAAGTAAGGAGTAGCGGCACTAAACGACTTATTGTTTAATTTACAAGTCACTACAATTTCGTTTCCCATAGCCAAATTAGCTTCTGCAAAATCAGGCTCGCTCTCCAAACATGCCCTCAAGAAATCCAATCGTTCAGGCTTCTTATACTTTTTTTTATCAATGGCTTTTTCAAATAACTTAATCGCTTTTTTATTATCGATTTCTTGACAATACGTTATTTTAGTTTCATCCTCTTCTTGCGCCCATGAAGGAATTGCCATGCTTAAAAAAGAAACGATATAAATAAAAAAGTGAATCCGCATAACAAATAAATTTTAATCAAATGAATACATTAAATATAATGCCTCTTTTGTTCTAAATAAAAATAAATCAAACTAATTATTTACGCTTTCATGTTAATAGGATACGATGTTTTAAAATGAGTAGTTCGTTTTTAAACGCTTTATTTCGATTAATTTTTAGTACCTTTGCAAAATTATGCCAAATATAGTAGCCATTGTAGGTCGACCAAATGTAGGGAAATCGACTTTATTTAATAGATTAACAGAAACACGCGAAGCCATTGTTGATGAAATTGCTGGCGTAACGCGTGATAGACATTATGGTAAAGCCTTGTGGAATGGCATTGAGTTTTCTGTTGTTGACACCGGTGGTTATATCCAAGGTAGTGATGATGAATTTGAAGGAGAAATTCGTAAGCAAGTACAAATTGCCATAGATGAATGCACATCTATGTTATTTTTAGTAGACGTATCTGAAGGGATTACCGAATTTGATAAAGAAGTAGCAAAAGTTGTTAGAAAAAGTAAAAAACCAGTGATGGTGGTTGTAAACAAAGTGGATAACGCAGATAGAAATGCGTATGCCGCTGAGTTTTATGCCTTAGGTTTAGGAGAACCACATTGTATTTCCTCCAATAGTGGCAGCGGAACTGGTGATATGCTTGATGCCTTAGTGAAATCGTTTCCAGAAGATACGGGTGCAATTCCAGGTGATCATTTACCTAAAATTGCGATTGTTGGCCGACCAAATGTTGGAAAATCATCTTTAACCAATGCCTTACTAGGTGAAGAAAGAAATATTGTAACAGCTATTGCGGGAACAACAAGAGACACCATCCATAGTCGATATAACAAATTTGGTCACGATTTTTTACTAATCGATACGGCTGGCATGCGCAAAAAAGCAAAGGTTCACGAAGATTTAGAGTTTTATAGTGTGATGAGAACCATTCGCGCGATAGAAACATCGGATGTGTGTGTACTAATGATTGATGCGCAACAAGGCATTGAATCGCAAGATTTAAATATCATTCATTTAGTTGGCACTAATCACAAAGGGCTTGTTATTGTAGTGAATAAATGGGATTTGGTAGAAAAAGAAACCATGACAACCAAACATTTTGAAGAAGCCATTAAAGCGAAATTAGCGCCATTTAGAGATGTGCCGATTATTTTTACTTCTGTAACCGAAAAGCAACGTATTATGAAGGTGATTGAGGTAGCGATGGAAGTTTATCAGAATAAAAAAACGAAAATACCTACTAGTAAATTGAATGAATTCTTTTTACCATTGATTGAAAAATACCCGCCACCAGCCATTAAGGGCCGCGTAGTGAAAATAAAATACGTTACGCAAATTACCGACACGAGCGCTTTTATTTTCTTTTGTAACTCACCACAATATTTAGCGGATGCTTACAAACGGTTTTTAGAAAATAAATTCAGAGAACACTACAATTTTACAGGTGTTTCGGTATCATTTTATTTTAGAAAAAAATAAGTTTTCTTTTTTCTCTTTATAGCTACTTTATTCATCTAGAATATGTCTAAATCCTTATGTAAAGAAATTAATTCCTTTACACAAAATAATATTTTCATTTTAAAAAAAATTCATTTTTTCTTGTTTTTTCAATTAATTTTTTAAACTAAAAATTATAACTAATTGATAAACAATTAATTAATTCTATTTTTTTTAACAAAAAAATCTTTCTGTATATTTTTTGTTTTTTTATTTATCAACAACTAATGAACATTTTTTCATTTTCCTTTGGAATTTCAAATTTTAGATTATAGCTTAGATTATGCTTAATAATTTAATAACTATTTACTAACTAAAAACAATTGCAATTATGAAAAAAATGTACCTCAATTTAGTAAAACATTCTAAGTTTTTACTAGTCAGTGCAACGTTGCTAGTCTCGGTCATTACCAAAGCAACAACTTGCCCGAATGCCGTTATTATTCCCGGCACAACAACATTTCCAACTCCTGCAACAGCCTTAACGTGCGGAACAACAAATGATATTACCGGCGGCGGTGGTGCTTTAGGTACAGCTTGTGGTAGTACGCTTTACATGGGGGGATTAGAAGCACTTTATGTTTATACCCCAAGCACAAATGTTAGTGGGTTTACAGTTTCTTACACGGGAGTATCCTATGTAGGAATCACTGTATTTCAAGGTTGCCCTACAGCTGGTGGAACCTGTTTAACGAGTATTACTAGTTCAGGAACATCTAAAACTACAACCGGTATTGCTCTAACAGCCGGAACAACATACTATATTATGTTTGACACATGGCCGTCTCCAGCGAGTCCGTGCCCTGGTACGTTTGTACTAAATGGTATCGCTTTAATACCATGCTCTGGAACACCAAATGCAGGTATAGCTGCTATTACATCAAGTGTTGGTTGCCCAGGCAATGCCACTACGCTTTCAGCTACTGGATTAACGACGGGTCTTGGAATAACATATCAATGGCAAAGTGCAACATCAAGCACAGGTCCTTGGGCTAGTATTGCGACAGGTACAACTTCTTCTTTTGCTACCTCTACAACTACTTCGACCTTTTATCAATTAGTTACTACTTGTACTACAAGTGCTTTAAGCGCAACATCATCTGTTGTTTCTTATTCAGTTAATAATCCTGGTCCATGTGTATGTAACGCTTACCCATTAATTTATTCTTCATCAACTGCCGATGAAGAAATCACCAATGTGACGGTGGGTTCTATGAACAATTCATCCTCTTGTACACTAATTGCTGGAGGTGCTGGTTCTTTATTGAATCGTTACGGAAACTATGCGGGTATTGTAACAGGGCCAAGCGCCACAATGGGTAGTTCTGTGAGTTTTAGTTTAACACAAACTTCTTGCGGAGGTGCTTATCCTAACTTTTTTCAAATTTACGTGGATTGGAATCAAGATGGTGATTGGTTAGATGCAGGAGAGCAAGTGTATTCTCAAACGGCAAGTGTAAGTGGTAATCAAACCGTAACAGGTAGCTTTACCGTTCCAACAACTGCTGTTGTAGGAACCACGAGAATGCGTGTTGTTAATGCTGAAGCTACGGCAAGCACAACAAATTATGCACATACGGTTTATGGCTATGGTGAATCTGAAGATTACTGTTTTACGGTAAGTATACCTGGCTGTTCGACGCTTGCTTATGGCGCATCAACTGCAGGATCAGCTTTTGATGATGAGATTTTCAATGTAACTCTAGGAACTTTAAATAATACTTCTTCTTGTACAACCTTAGCGGGTGGAGCAGGTTCTATCTTAAAACGTTACTCAAACTATTCAGGTGTCATCATGCCTCCTTCTATCACACAAGGTGTTTCTAATCCACTTTCAGTAACTGTTGGTCAATGTGATGGTTTTGCATATAGCGGAAATGTAACTGTATATATTGACTACAATCAAAATGGTTTATTTACAGATGCTGGTGAAATGGTATACTTATCACCATACACTTCTTTTGCAGTAGGCGGAACAGCAGTTACTGGTTCAATTATAGTTCCAACAACAGCTCTAACAGGAACAACGCGTATGAGAGTTATTGCTAATGAAGCTAGTTCAGCAACTGGCCCTACAGCAGCTTATAGCTACGGTGAAACAGAAGATTACTGTGTTACTATTTTACCAAGCCCTGGCTGCTCTGGAACACCAAACGCAGGAACTGCAGTTATTTCATCAGGTACAGGATGTGCTGGTGGTGTGGTAAATTTATCTGCAACTGGTTTATCTATCGGTACTGGTCTTGGGTCTCAATGGCAAAGTGCTACAGTTGCTACTGGTCCTTGGGCTGATATTACAGGGGCAACGGCAACTACTTACTCATTTACATCTACAGTAGGTTCTACTTTTTATAGAATTGTAAGCACCTGTACAACAAGTGCTTTAAGCAATACTTCTACTTCAGTTTCATTTGTCGGCATCAATTGTATTTCTACAAATGTGCCTGCTTTAACTTCTAACACAGTTAACTGTGGAACCAGTACTAAATTGTATGATGATGGTGGCGCTACAGGTCAATATGGTAATAGTTGGAACGGATTCACTGTATTAAATAATAGTGGAGCTGGTGTCATAAATATTTCTGGTAGTTTTACGTATATCGAAACAAACTGGGATTACTTAAAAATATATGCAGGTGCAGGAACTGGTGGAACATTATTATATACCTATACCAATTCAGGCGGTGGAACTATAACTCCGTTCAGTAGCACACCTGGCCAAATCATTACTGTTCAATTTACGTCGGATGGTTCTGGTGTAGGAGATGGGTTTGACATGAATGTGATTTACACAAACTATGTCAATCCAACACCAACTGTTTCGATTGCTGGTACGCCTGTAATATGCGCTGGCGCGACCACAAGCTTAACAGCTAGTGGAGCAACAACGTATACTTGGACGGGTTTAGGGTCTACTAATCCATTAAGCGTTACACCTTCTGCTGCCACGATTTATTCTGTAACAGGTTCTGCTTGTGGTGTAAATAGTGCACCTGTAACTTACACGGTAGCTGTTAGTGCAAGTCCTTCCATCACAGTAAACAGTGGTGCTATCTGTTCAGGTGGTTCATTTACAATGACTCCATCAGGAGGTACTACATATACTTACACAGGAGGAAGCGCGGTTGTGAGTCCAATTACAAATACAAGTTACACGGTAACAAGTGCTAACGCTACAGGTTGTATTGGCTCAGCGATTAGTACTGTAACAATTACTGCAGGTCCTTCTATCACAGTAAACAGTGGTGCTATTTGTTCTGGTAGTTCATTTACAATGACTCCATCAGGAGGTACAACTTATACATACACAGGAGGAAGCGCGGTTGTGAGTCCAACAACAAATACAACTTACACAGTAACAAGTGCTAACGTTGCAGGTTGTATTGGTTCGGCAGCTAGTACTGTAACCGTTAATGCTAGACCTATCGTGTCTGTATTAGCAGGTGGAGCTATTTGTCCAGGAGGAACTTACACGATGGTTGCTAGTGGTGCAACAACGTATACTTATTCAAGCGGAAGTGCGGTTGTGAGCCCTACGGCTACTTCAACATATAGTGTAACTGGTACCAATGCCTTTGGTTGTGTAAGTTCTAATACAGCTACTACAACGGTAACGGTTAATACGAGTCCTTCAGTGTCTGCCCTTTCTTCAAGTTCACTAATATGTGTAGGAGGTTCAGCTGCTTTAACAGCTTCAACCACTGCAACAAGTTATACTTGGAATACAGGTGCTACTACAATGTCTATTTCGGTTTCTCCAACCGTTACAACTACTTATACAGTAAACGTAACAGGATCAACTTCTTGTAGTTCATCTGCAGTAGTTACAGTAAACGTAAGTACTTGTACTGGAATTGATGAATTAGTTGCTAATGCAGTGACTGTTTATCCAAATCCTAACAATGGTATTATTCATATTACTTTATCAACTGGCTTATCTAAAAACTCTACCTTAGAGATTTATGATGCGATTGGTAAATTAATTATAACTGAAACCTTATCAAGCGAATCAAACACGTTAAATATTTCTAACCTTTCTAATGGAATTTATTCGTTTAGAGTGTTAAATAATAACAACATGGTTAAGTTTGGTAAATTAGTGAAACAATAAGCTAAATCTTTCTTTCTTTTTAAAAACCTGCTTGCAATGCAAGCAGGTTTTTTTATGGCCTGCTGTTTTTAATAAAAAAAACGAATCATACAAAAAACTAGCTGACTTATAACTACATCATAACTTGTTAACTAGTTGTTTATGACTTAATAAATTTTTAACGATTTCTTGTTTGATATTTGGTTTTTAGATAAACAATAATTAACTTGCAATGTTAAATGAAATACGTAAAACCATATCTTATAATTTACAATGAAAAAGAACTACTCTAAAATGAATTTTAAAAAACGCAGTATTTTAAAATTTTTTCTTTTTATTTCTCTAATGTTCACTTTAAAATCAGCTCAATCGCAGGTTTTATTTACCGAATCATTTGATAACCTTATCTTTCCTCCTACTGGTTGGACAGATATATTAACATCTGGAACCAATGTATGGTCGAGAGTTGGTGCAGGAACTTTTCCAAATCAATTACCTCATTCAGGTAGTGGACAAGCTAAGTTTAATACCTATGATGTTCCGGTTCCACCGGCGGGTATTCGTTCGTTAATGACTCCTGCTTTAGATTTTACAGCTTCAGGAACCAAACAAGTGTCTTTTTGGATGTACCGTGATAATGGTTATCCAACTGCAGCAGATAAAATTGAAGTATTAATAAGTACGGCTCCAACACCAACCTCAGTATCAACAGTGACTTTAGGAACTATTAATCGTTCTACCAGTTTAGCACCAACTGTTTCCGTAAATGGATGGTATCAATATATATTCATAGTACCCGCTAGTTTTAATACTGCAACCAACTACATCTTTTTTAGAGGAACCTCCTTATACGGAAACAACACGTTCATGGATGATATCAGTGTAGAAAATCTTTTAACTTGCTCTGGCACGCCAAACTCAGGAACAGCAACGGTTGCTGGTGCAACAGGATGCACAGGAAGTTTTATAAATATCAACGCGTCGGGTTTAACATCTGCCTTAGGCTTAACATACCAATGGAGAAGTTCTTCTTCGGATGCAGGTCCCTGGACAAATATTGTTGGTGCTACATCAACAACCTATCCATTTATTTCTACAACAGGGAAAACCTATTACCAACTAGTAACAACGTGTACAGTGAGCGCAAGCAGTAATACAACAAATCCAGTTGTATTTGTTGGAGCCCCACTACCAGTAAACATCAATGTCACGGGATCAAGTACTATTTGTGCGGGCAGTAACGCTGTTTTAGCAGCAAGTACCACAACAAGTGGTGGCCCAAGTAACGCTGTAAGTTGTGATGGAGTTGATGATTACCTCGTGGGTAATGTATCTGGAACAACCTTAACTGATTTTACCATTGAATCATTTATTAGACCAGACGCTACACCACAAGCAAGCAAAGGAATTTTTCAATGGGCTACTAATCTTGGGGATCCATATCCTATGGTGTATTTACAACAAAGTTCATCTAATCTCGATGTTTATGTAAATTCTGGTTACAATTTAAGTGTTCCTCTTGTTTTAAATTCTTGGAATCACGTTGCATTATCTTATTCAACAGGTGTCTATAAATTATATTTAAATGGTTCATTAGTTAGTACTTATAACGGTGCTATTACTAACCAAGCAAATGCTACTAAAATTTTTGCTGGAAATGGGTATGGTGGCTACTGGAAAGGAAACATAGACGAACTACGTATTTGGAATATAGCAAGAAGTTCAACTCAAATTGCTACTAGCTATAGTATGACTGTTCCTAATAATTCAGTTGGATTACTTGACTATTACCAATTTAACGAAACATCTGGGACTATAACTAATGACAATACAGTTAGTGCTATTCCATTAACTTTAACAAATGGAGTAGCAAGACAAATATCTTCTACCGCTCCTATTTTTTATAATACCATTGCAGCCAATACGTATACTTGGTCAACCGGATCTGGGGCTAATACCATTTTCGTTGCTCCTACTGTTACAACAGTTTATGGATTATCGGCAACCTCAACGGTTTATGGTTGTGTGGGTACTTCTACCCCTGTAACCATTTCAGTAAATCCAAGACCAACCGTAACTGTAAATTCAGGAGCTATTTGTAATGGTAGTTCATTTACCATGACGCCTTCTGGCGCTGCAACCTATGTATATACAGGAGGTTCGGCTACAGTAAGTCCTACAACAAACACCAATTATAATGTAACTGGAACAAGCGTTTTTGGTTGTACAAATTTTGCTGTTTCATCAGTTACGGTTAATCCAAGCCCTGTAGTAGCAGTCAATTCAGGAACTGTTTGTAATGGTTCTTCATTTACAATGAACCCAACTGGTGCATTAAGCTATGTATATTCAAGTGGTAGTGCCTTGGTAAGTCCCACAACTAACACATCCTACACGGTAACAGGATCGAATGCTTTTGGTTGCTCGAGTAACGCAGTATCAAATGTTACGGTTAATGCCGTTCCAACAGTAGCAGTGAATTCAGGAGCTATTTGTAATGGTTCATCATTTACGATGATTCCATCTGGAGCATCAACCTACGTATATTCAAGTGGTTCAGCATTAGTTAGTCCAACAACAAATACGTCTTATACCGTAACTGGAACAGCTGCCGGTTGCTCTAATACGGCTATTTCTTCAGTAACTGTAAATGCAATACCAACAGTGGCAGTGAATTCAGGAGCAATATGTAATGGTTCATCATTTACGATGATCCCATCTGGGGCATCAACTTATGTCTACTCAGGCGGGTCAGCCTTGGTTAGTCCAACATCCAACACTAATTACACCGTAACAGGTACTAGTGCATCAGGTTGTTCTAGTGCAGCGGTATCAAGTGTGACGGTTAATGCCATTCCAACAATTTCATTAGCTCCAGCAAGTATTTGTACTGGAGGTTCATATACTTTTACACCAACTGGTGCTGCAACCTATACTTACTCAGGAGGTTCAGCTGTTGTATCACCATTAGCTAATACAGCGTATACGGTTTCAGGAACAAGTGCAGCTGGTTGTGTTGGTAGTTCAGTAATAACTGTAACTGTGAGTGGTTCTTTATTATTTTCAGTAAACTCAGGGTCAATTTGTAGTGGTAAATCATTTACAATGACGCCAAGTGGAGCCTCAACTTACACGTATTCAAGTGGTTCATCTATTGTCTCTCCAACTAGTAATTCAACTTATACTGTAATTGGAGCCAGTGCAGCAGGTTGTTTAGGAACAGCGATTGCTTCTGTAACGGTTAATGCAAATCCAACGGTAGCAGTAAACTCTGGTTCAATTTGTAGTGGTTCATCATTTACAATGAATCCATCAGGTGCCTTATCTTATGTTTATACTAGTGGTTCAGCAACGGTTAGTCCAACCACAAACACATCCTATACTGTAACAGGAACGAATGCTTTAGGATGTACAAACACAGCTGTATCTACTGTAACAGTCAACACAATTCCAACAGTGGTAGTTAACTCAGGAGCAATTTGTAATGGTTCTGCTTTTACAATGACTCCAACAGGCGCGTCATCTTATGTATACTCTGGAGGCTTAGCAACAGTTAATCCAACGATAACAACAACCTATAGCGTAACAGGAACTAATGCAGCGGGTTGTTCAAACACAGCCTTATCAACTGTAACAGTTAATGCTATTCCAACGATCGTTATACCACCAGCAGGAGTTTGTACGGGAGGAACGCATACCTTTACACCAACTGGTGCTTTAACGTATACCTATTCAAGTGGTTCTGCTATTGTAACACCAGCTAGTACAACTAGTTATACGATTTCTGGAACAAGCGCAGCAGGCTGTATCGGTAGTGCTGTGACGACAGTTACTGTCAGCGGTTCTCTTATTTTTGCAGTAAACTCTGGTTCTATCTGTGCAGGTAATGCCTTTACAATAACTCCAAGTGGTGCAGCAACATATACTTATTCTAGTGGTTCTTCTGTAGTTTCACCAACAACCAACACCACTTATACAGTTACCGGTGCAAGTTCAACAGGATGTATTGGAACATCAATTGCATCAGTAACCGTAAATACAAACCCAAGTATCTCTGTAAACTCTGGTTCTATATGTAATGGCTCATCATTCATTATGAACCCAACGGGTGCAGCCACTTATGTTTATTCAGGAGGTTCAGCAACAGTTAGTCCAACGGCCAACACAAACTATACTGTAACAGGAACAAGTGCTGCAGGTTGTTCAAACACAGCTGTATCAAACGTAACAGTTAATGCTACGCCAACACTAGCGGTTAACTCAGGTTCTATTTGTTCTGGTAGTAACTTTACATTTACTCCAACAGGTTCCACAACTTATTCATATTCAAGTGGAAGTGCCGTTGTGAGTCCATCTGTAACAACGAGTTATACGATTAGCACATCAAATGCCGCTGGATGTTCAGCAAATAGTGTTAAAACGATCACTGTAGGTTTATCACCAGTAATTGTTGTGAGTTCAGGTGCCGTTTGTACTGGAGGATCATGGACTATTACACCAACTGGTGCAGCAACCTATACGTATTCAAGTGGTTCTGCTATAGTAACTCCAACATCTACAACCAACTATACTGTATCCGGTTCCAATACGAATGGTTGCCAAAGTTTATCCGTCATGACAGTATCTGTATCAACATCTTTATTGTTTAGTCCTAACAGCGGATCCATTTGTATCGGAAAAACATATACAATGACTCCGACAGGTGCATTATCTTACACGTATTCAAGTGGCACGCCAATCGTAACACCAACTACAACAACAACCTATACCATCAATGCTGTAAATGCGGCAGGATGTTTAGGAACAAACATATGTACTGTTACTGTAAATGCATTACCAACCTTAACGGTTAGTAGTGGAGCGATATGTATAGGACAAACCTTTACAATCAATCCTACGGGAGCAAATACATATACATATTCATCAGGAAGTAATACTGTTAACCCAGTAGCAACTTCAAATTATAGTGTAACAGGAACGAATAGTAATGGTTGCGTAACGGCATCAGTCTCAGTCGTTACTGTAACAGTAAATGCCATACCAACTCTAACTGTAAACTCAGGAGCTATTTGTTCAGGACAAAGCTTTACCATCGTTCCAACAGGAGCAAGCACATATACGTATTCATCAGGAAGTAATGTAGTGAATCCAACTGTAATAACAGATTACAGTGTAACAGGAACAGATGCAAACGGATGTGTAACAGCAACGAATGCTATTAGCTCAGTGACGGTGAATGCTTTACCAACGGTAACAGCGGTAAGTGATTTTACAACCATCTGTGTAGGCGAAGTAGCAACGTTAAGTGCAGGTGGTGCAACCAGTTATGCTTGGAACACCAGTGCAACAACAGCTTCAACAGCAGTTACACCAACCACTACAACAACCTACAGCGTTGATGGAACGGATGGAAATGGTTGTGTGAATTCAGCAAACGTAACAGTAAACGTAAATGCTTGCGTGGGTATTCAACAATTGAGTTCAAGTAAATTAAACATCAATGTATATCCAAATCCAACAACTGGATTAGTAACATTAGACTTAAATGCAACAACATTGATTACTATCACGAATGCGCTAGGACAAGTTGTATATGCAGAAACTGTATTAGCAGGAAGACAAACGATCAATCTTAAAAACCAAAACAATGGTTTATATTTTATGAACGTAAATCAAGATGGTAAACACCAAACTATTAAAGTGATTAAGAACTAAGAATTAAATTATTTCTTTAAAAAAAACCTGCTTGTATCACAAGCAGGTTTTTTTTTGACTATTACTTTTTGAAAAAGTCTGAAAAACTGTTGGAAAGAAAAATTAAAAAAAAATGAAAATAAAATTTGTTTAAACCAATACACTGTATAAATTTACATGGTTTAAAAAAAGCCCTAAAAATGGATAGATTAAAAGATAAGTTTCGTGAAAAAGCAGTGCCTTTAGCTGCAGAAATTAAAGATATTATTAAAAATCATGGTGATTTAAAAATAGGAGAAATAACTATAGCGCAGGTATACCAAGGAATGAAAGGTATGACAGGCATGGTTACTGAAACTTCGAAATTAGATGCAGAAGAAGGAATTCGTTTTAGAGGTTATTCTATACCAGAACTAAGAAAATTTTTACCAAAAGCTCCGGGTGGAACTGAACCATTACCTGAAGGTATTTTTTATTTGATGTTAGTTGGAGAATTGCCAACACAAGAAGATGTTACGTTTATTACCACCGAATGGCAAAAAAGAAGTAATGTTCCGAAACACGTTTTTGACGTGATTGAAAAATTACCAACAGATACACATCCAATGACACAATTTGTGATTGGTATTATGGCTATGCAAACAGAAAGTTTATTTGCAAAAGCTTATGCAAAAGGAATTAATAAAAAAGATTATTGGGATTACGTGTATGAAGATTCAATGAATCTTATTGCGCGTTTGCCAAGAATTGCAGCCTACATTTATCGTCGTAAATACAAAGGTGGCGTTCATATTGAACCGGATCATAAATTAGATTGGGCTGCTAACTTTGCGCACATGTTGGGCTACGAAGAATTTGACATGAAACGTTTAATGCGTTTGTATTTAACCATTCACGTTGACCATGAAGGTGGAAACGTTTCGGCGCATGCAACCCATTTAGTTGGTTCTGCTTTAAGTGATCCATATTTAGCATTTGCAGCAGGTATGAATGGTTTAGCTGGTCCATTACATGGCTTAGCAAATCAAGAAGTGTTGAGTTGGATCATGGAATTGAAAGAGAATTTAGGTGGTGGCTTACCAACTAAAGAACAAATTGCAGAATACATCAAGAAAACATTAGCGGATGGAAAAGTTGTTCCAGGATACGGCCATGCTGTATTACGTAAAACAGATCCTCGTTTTACAGCGCAACAAGATTTTTACAAAACATACATCAAGCATGATAATATTTGTGAAATTGTTCAAATGATTTACGAAGTAGCTCCTCCTATTTTAGAATCAACTGGAAAAATTAAAAACCCTTGGCCAAATGTTGATGCTCATTCTGGCGCATTATTAGTTCATTATGGTATGCATGAATATGACTTCTACACTGTATTATTTGGCGTTTCACGTGCTTTAGGTGTATTAGCAAGTTTAGTTTGGGATAGAGCAACTGGTTCTGCTATCGAGCGACCAAACTCAACCACAACAGATAACATTAAAGCTATTATTAAAAAAGCACAAGAATCAAAAGCTTAGAAAAAATTTTAACATAATTAAATTTAAAAACCATTTCTTAATCGGAAATGGTTTTTTTATTTTTATAAAAACATACTTTTTATTTTCTATGCTACTACGCATCATTAAACTTAGCTTGATTAGCCTGCTCCTATTTATTCTAATTCCTAAAAAGCCCGTTTTATCATGGGGTTTTTATGGCCACAAACGCATCAATCGCATGGCTGTATTTACATTGCCACCTGAAATGGTTTCATTTTATAAAAAACACATCGAATTTATAACCGACCATGCCGTTGATCCTGATAAAAGGAGATACAGTGTAGAAGGAGAAGCACCAAGGCATTACATTGATATTGATCATTATGGTGAACATGCATTTGATAGTGTCCCTCATTTTTGGAAAGCAGCCATCACTAAATATTCGGAAGATACACTCATGGCTTACGGTATTGTGCCTTGGCAAATAGAAAAACATTATTACAAATTATTGAATGCATTTAAAGATGAAAACATTGATCGCATTTTACAATATAGCGCTGAAATAGGCCATTATATTGGTGATTCGCATGTTCCATTACACACAACTGAAAACTATAACGGACAATTAACTGGCCAAAGAGGCATACACGGTTTTTGGGAAAGTAGAATTCCAGAATTAAAAGCTGAAGAATACGATTACTTTGTAGGAAGAGCTCAGTACATTGAATCGCCCATAAAAATGGCTTGGCAAACCGTTTACGATAGTCACATGGCAGTTGACAGTGTTTTAAAATTTGAAGCCGCGTTGAATCATGAATTTCCAAAAGATCAAAAATACGCCTACGAAAACAGAGGAAATCTATTGATGAAAGTGTATTCGAAAGAATACACCAACCGTTACGACTTATTAATTAAAGGTCAAGTGGAAAGACGTATGAAACAAAGTATCATCATGGTTGGAAGCATTTGGTATACAGCTTGGGTAAATGCAGGAAAACCAAACTTAGAAAAAATTGGTCAACATGATATCAGCGATTCATTAAAAATAGCCATGCAAAAAGAAGAAGAACTATACATGCAACAAAAAATAAAACAAGGAAAAGGGCACGAAGATTAAACTAAAAAGCCTAGCCCTGATTGTAGTGAAAATCCTTTTTTATGTTTTTTGGAACATAAAAAAGATTGAAACAGAAAGCAGGAAAGAGCTCCAAAAAAATAAAATAAATTACCTTTTATAAAACTATTTACCACTTACAACCTGTTTTATCCTTTATTGGATTAATCTACAATTAAAGCGTGTTTTGATTATCTTTACAGCATGGCATTGTTGTTTTCGGAAAATATAAAAATTGCGACTGATTCGTTAAAGAGTAATAAGCTACGTGCCTTTTTAACGATGCTCATTATTTTTATCGGCATAACGGCTTTGGTTGGAATTTCATCGGCTATTGATGCGCTAAAAGGCTCTATCAATAGTAATTTCACGAGTATGGGCGCCAACTCATTTACGATTAGAAATAAAAATGTATCTGTAAAAATTGGACGAAGAGGAAAACGATCTCAAAAATTTGAATCTATTACTTACAAACAAGCGCTTCGTTTTAAACATGAATTTACATTTCCTGTTACAACAGCTGTTTCAACCATGGCATCGTTTAGCGCACGCTTAAAATTTGAATCCGAAAAAACAAATCCAAATATTCAAGTATTTGGTGGTGATGAAAATTATATTTCTACCAGTGGCTACAACATAGAAAAAGGAAGAAATTTTTCTCCTCAAGAAATCATTAACGGCACACACCTTGTTATTATTGGGAAAGACGTTGAATTTGATTTATTTAAAGGCAAGCAAAAAGCACTTGATAAATACATTACGATTGGAAATGGAAAGTATAAAATAATTGGTGTATTAGCGAGCAAAGGCAATAGCGCGGGATTTGGTGGTGATAAAGTTGCGATTATTCCATTAACAAATGCGAGGCAATACTTTGGATCTAAGGATATGAGTTTCACCATCAATGTATTAGCAAATAATACCAATGCTTTGAATGTGGCATTAGGCGAGGCAACAGGCTTATTTCGAAAAATAAGAAATGTTCCGTTGGGTGAAAATGATAATTTTGAAATTACAAAGTCTGATAATTTAGCAAACATTTTAATTGGTTTAATGAGTAACGCTTCTATGGGAGCTATCATCATTGGTATCATTACCTTAATTGGTGCATCCATTGGTCTTATGAATATTATGCTCGTAACCGTAACAGAACGTACGAAAGAAATAGGTATTAGAAAAGCATTGGGCGCAACCGCTCAAACGATTAAAACTCAATTTTTAATTGAAAGCATTGTGATTTGTTTATTCGGTGGTTTTTTCGGAATACTGATGGGAATCATTGCCGCTAATTCCATTTCATTAATGCTTGGCTCTAGTTTTTTTATGCCTTGGTTTTGGATATTTACTGGATTTATTGTTTGTATGATTGTTGGTTTGTTAAGCGGCTATTTGCCAGCTAAACGTGCCTCCCTACTCGATCCCATTGAATGTTTACGCTTTGAGTAATTGAGTGTAAAACATCATTAATCTTTCGGCCACACGCTTATAATCAAATTCCTTTTCTGCTAGATGACGTGCTTCCTGTTGAAGAGCTTGTTTTGTCTGTTCATCTTTTAAAAGCAACATAATCGCACGAATAAATTCTGTGTGATTATCTGCAATCATAAGGTGTTTATCAGCAACATATGGAATTCCTTCAGCACCAATACTTGTTGTGATAATGGCTTTACCATAAGCTAATCCTTCTACTAATTTAATTCTTAAACCACTGCCACTCCAAAGTGGAACCAACATAATGTCGTAAGTATTATAAAATTCGGGCGAGCTTGGCACATTTTCTATAATGATTATGCTTTCAGATGCCTTTTGCATAAGACTTGCGGGCATACCTCTGCCTGCTAAAATTAATTTCGCATCAGGTATTTCTTTTATTACATCATTCCAAACTTTTTCTAATAACCAATCAACAGCTTCTACATTAGGCATCCAATCCATCGATGCAAAATGAAAAACAGTGTTTTGTTTTTTTGGTAAGGTAACCGGAACATATTCCATTAAATTCAATCCTGTTAAACACGTCTCAATTTTCTGAGAAGGCATAAGGCTTTTTATCATTTGTTTATCAATATCAGTAATAGTAACAATAGCATCGCACTTTGCAAACGCTTGCAATTCAAACTTTTTTAAGCGTTTATTTTGCAAAGATAAGTACGCTCTTTTCAGAAAACTTTTTTCTTGGATCAATAAACGATCCCAAATTTGATGCTCAACATTATGGGCTCGTAATGTAATTTTAGACCTACTATATTTTTTTATGATAGGTACATAACTTGCCATGAAGACACCCTCTAACTGAATAATATCAAACGTTTGCGTTTTTAGTAAATGAATTAAAGCCTGTTCAAACTCACTAAAATAAAACCGACTTACAAAATAGGAATGCCTTGAAAATAAATTCAAAAGAGCTCCACTAATACTCGGATTTGTATCTTTATAAACAGATTGATAATGTGTTTTTTCTTTTATCAACGCATCTATTTGTTCATCCGATTTAAAATGTTTTTTTGTATTAATGGTTAGAAGATGTAAGTCAATTCCATTATCGGCTAAACCTAAGGCTAAATTAGCAATAGCTATAGAACTACCGTCATTAGCTGGAAAAGGAGCTTTATTACTCAATACCAAAATCTTCATACAATCTCTTTTGGCTTTTTAGAAAACATTTTTTTAATTGGTTCAATATAACGTCCAATATCAAACAAGGCTGAATCATTTGCTGCTTTATAGGTTAAGTAAATTCCTAAAGGCAAAAACAATAACAATGGAAACCAACTTCCAAACACAACATCGTATACTTCTTCAATAACCATTCGCTCATAAATGATAGATACCACATAGTACAACAAGAAAAACACAACAGCCACTACAACTGGCAATCCCATGCCACCCTTTCTAATAATTGCCCCTAATGAGGCTCCAACAAAAAATAAAACAATGCAAGCAAACGATACACTTATTTTTTTATGCCATCCTAGTCTGTATTCTAGTATGCTACTATTTTTTCCTTTTATCTCTTCATTTATTGTATCAATATAACCACTTGAACTTCTAACTAAGTTTTGTGCATTTTCTAAACTTCGCTTAAACTCATCTTTAGTTAATGTTTCGTAAAATGCTTTTAAATCGCGATGGGGTTTTGAAATAGCAATCGTTCGGAGGGTGTTTATTAAAAAGTAACTATTAAACTGTTGGTATAAGTTCGCTTGTTTTTTAAAGATATCTAATCGGAACGTATCAATTTCACTATCAATTTGCCAAATATTCATCATTTCATGATGTCCTTTAAATAAATCTTTTTGCGTTCGCTTCATTTTAAATTCACTCATATCAATATTTACATTGAGCTCTTGATAAAATAATTGCATCAACGGACGAGTTTTTTTGTGATTTTCTTCTTTGACGATATCTTCGTAACGCGCCCCATTAAATAATTTAATTTGCAAATAATTAGTGTCAGTGGATGTTTTCATGGTTCCACTATCAGCGTAGAGTTGAATGTTATTTCCAAGCCCGTCTTTATGATCGTAAATACTCAAATTATACAATGTATTTCCATCTTTACTTTTCTTTCCTACTTTAATATTGTAACCTTCTAATTGGTTATAAAATATACCTTCTTTAATGGTTAAGGTTGGTTTAGCTTGTCGGATATCATATAACAAACTAGCCGAATTAAGTGTTATTTGTGGTAAAATGTAATTATTGAATAAAAATGTAAAAGAAGCAAGCAATAAAATAAAGGCGAAAATAGGACGCATGATTTTAAATAAGGATAAGCCTGAAGATTTCATAGCTGCTAATTCATAATTTTCGGCCAAACTGCCAAACGTCATAATAGAAGATAATAATACCGCCAAAGGCATAGCTGCTGGCAAAAAAGAGATAAACGAGTAAAAGAAAAATTGGGTCAAAACCCAAGCACCCATTCCTTTACCTATTATTTCGTCCATATACGTAAATACATGGATGAGAAAAAACACGAACATGCCAATAAACAGGGTTAATACAAACGGAGGCAAATACGCTTTCAGTAAAAAAATATGTAATTTCTTAATTTTCAAAATAATGCTAAAAATAGCGTATATTTTTTAAAGGATTAGCCAAAATATGTAAACTTTGTTATTTTTGTAAGCTATGATTAATGGTAAAAAAATAGTAGTGGTGTTGCCAGCATATAATGCGGCGCTAACTCTTAAAAGAACATACGACGAAATTCCGTTTGATATTGTGGATGATGTTGTGCTAGTTGACGACCACAGTAAAGACAATACTGCAGAAGTAGGTCGTGAATTGGGCATAAAACACGTGATCAGACATGAATCGAATAAAGGCTATGGTGGAAATCAAAAAACATGTTATGATAAGGCCTTAGAAATTGGTGCTGATATCGTCATCATGTTGCATCCTGATTACCAATATACACCTAAACTGATTCAAAGTATGAGTCATTTAATTGCGAGTGAACTTTACCCATCTGTGTTTGGTTCTCGAATTTTAGGAAAAGGTGCTTTAAAAGGTGGCATGCCCATGTATAAATACATTTTTAACCGTTGCTTAACCTTAACTCAAAATATTTTAATCAATCAAAAATTAAGCGAATACCATACTGGTTATAGAGCGTTTAATCGTGAGATTTTAGAAACCATTAGTTACCACGAAAATTCAGATGATTTTGTTTTTGACAATCAAATGATTTCGCAAATATTTTATGCTGGTTTTCAAATTGCAGAAATCACCTGCCCAACTAAATATTTTCCTGAAGCAAGTTCAATTAACTTCAGAAGAAGTGCGACCTATGGCATGGGTGTTTTAGGTGTTTCTTTTACCCACTTTTTTAATAAATTAGGTTTAGCAAAAAGTAGAATTTACATTCGTAAAAAATAATCTTATCTTATTTATAAAAAAAAGCCCTGAAAATTTCAGGGCTTTTTTTTCGTCATCAAGAACTTGATTCAGAATCTCACCTCATTTAAAAAGATGCCGAATCGAGTTCGGCATGACTAGATGGTTTTAAGAATGTTTTATCTTTCTAAACTTAGGTCAATTTTTTGTCATTCTATACTTGATTCAGAATCTCTTAACAGTGAAACAAATTATACACAAAACCATTTTGTAATTAATTTCAATATTTTGTAAATTTGTTTTATGGAAACGAAAAGTAAAAATTTGAATGGTGTAAAAACCAAAAAAGAAACTCAAAAAAAACTTTCTAAAGCTGGCCAATGGATGCAAAAAAATAAAGGCGGAATAGGTATCGTTACAGATTGGAAAGCAGTAAACAAATGAGATACTACATTGATACAAATGTACTAGCTAGTATTTTTGTTAATGAACTCCCTTTTCCTATTCAAGATATCATCAATAATTCAGAAAATATTATTTATGTAAGTTCTGCAAGCGTTCAAGAGTTTATTCATTTATTTAAAATTGGTAAAATAAAACCTAATAAAAACTCAAAATCAATTTCAGCTTTTGGATTTATCGAAAATGATTTAAACTTTACAATTAAATATGTCAATAAAGAACACATTAAAAAATTTAATGATTTAGAAATTATAGAAGGTCATAACGATCCAACTGATCATCTAATCATATCTCAAGCAATATCCGAAAAAATTACACTCATTAGTAGTGACCAAAAATTTATTAAATATAAAAACCAAGGATTAGATTTAATTTCTTACAAAAGAAAATAATATTTTAATTCTTATTATTTTACATAAAAAAAGCCCTGAAAATTTCAGGGCTTTTTTTTCGTCATCAAGAACTTGATTCAGAATCTCACATCATTTAAAAAGATGCCGAATCGAGTTCGGCATGACTAGATGCTTTTAAGAATGTTATTTCTTTCTGAACTTGATTCTAATTTTGATTTAATTCTCGTCATTCTGAACTTGATTCAGAATTTCATTTAACTAAAAACTATTTTTTAATTTTCTACAGGTAAATAACTGTAGTTTTTACTATAGTCTAACATCTGCTGTTTAAAGCTTTTTGGATATTCTACTTTCACATCGATTAATATCCCAACTTTATATTCTGGTATTAATTTTGGTTGAATAAATCCTTGGTATGGTGCCATCTCTAATTTTGAAAAGCGTTCTAACACTTCTTTATGTAAAGCTAAATCAACTTTTACACCATAGTTTTCAATCAAGGCTTTTCCTGCTGCATAATCGCCTTGAGATTTAATGCGTTGAATTTCACTTAGTAATTCCCCAAACAATGCACGCAATTTTTCATAATCGTTGACTACAAAATAGGTTTTTCCAGCTACGTTTTTTTGTTCAATCACTTGAGCTGATTTTCCTTGTTCGTAAACCCATTTAGCAACCATTTGTCGGTTACGCATGTGTGCTTCTTCGATGTTATCGCCTAATTTCAAACGAGACAATTGAATCATCAATCCTTTGGTAATGTATTCATCATAGGATGCTTTTCCATATTCTAAAGATGGCATCACACCTAAGCTAACTAATTTTTTATCCATTAAATAATACAAAGCCACTAAATCAGCTCTGCCTTCTTCTAAAGCCGATGCATAATTTTTTAATGTTTCGTGTGGTTGTCCAACGCCTGGTTCAATTTGTCCGCTTGCGTGTCCAATTACTTCATGCATATCTGTGTGTAATTTATCAGCTAAGCCAGCGTAATTCAATACGTTTTTCTTAATCGCATCATTAAAATAAAATTCATTCACGACACTTCCTCCAGCGGCTATATCATAAGCTTCTACAATGTTTCCTAAATTAACGGATTTTGAACCGTGCGTTTCTCTAATCCATTCATTATTTGGTAAGTTAATACCAATGGGTGTAGAGGGCGCCGAATCGCCACTTTCCATGACTGCATTAATCACTTTGGCTGAAATTCCTTTAACATTCTTCTTTTTATGTTGTGGCATTAAGGTTGAATTATCTTCAAACCATTGTGCATTGGCACCAATCGTTGCGATACGTTTGGATGCTTCAAAATCTTTGACAGAAACAACCGATTCGAACGAACCTTTTTTTCCTAATGGATCTTCATATACTTCTATAAATCCGTTTACCACATCAATAGCACTCTCAGTATCTTTTACCCATGCAATGTTATACTCATCAAAATCTTTTAGAGAACCCGATTTATAAAATTGTACTAATTTTTCTAAGGCTACTTTTTGGTTTGTGTTTTCAGCAACAGTTACTGCTTTCTCTAACCAAAAAACAATTTTTTCGATGGCAGAAGAATACATACCGCCTACTTTCCAAACTTTTTCAACGATGGCGCCATTCTCTTTTACCAACTTACTATTTAAGCCAATCATTTCTTTTGGTTTAGGTGTAGCATTCGCCATTTTTTCATAAAAGGCGGTAGCTTCTGCTTGATTTACGCCTTCGTAAAAATTGACAGACGAACTTAAAATCAAATCTTTATCTGCATCTAAACATACTTTTTTTTCTGCCACAGTTGGATCAAAAATTAAGGCAGTCATTTTTTCTGCAAACTTTGTAATGGTTTCTCCATCTTTTAATGGCAATGTTTTCACATCTGTTGCAGTCAATAATTGTGTAAAATAATCGGGGCTACAGGCTGGAATAAATTTAGCACTACTATAGTGATGATGAATCCCTCTGCTAAACCATAAACGCTTCGCATACACTTCAAATAATTTATATTCAGGTGCATTCATGTCGCCAGTGTAACCAAGTACCATGGCGTCAATCGTTTTACGGATTAATAAATTGTATTTGTAATTTTGATCCCAAATAATATCTCTACCACATAAAGCGGCTTCGGATAAATAATACAACAATTCTTTTTGCTTTAAACTCAACGTTTCGAAACCAGGAATTTGATAACGCAAAATCCTTAAATCGGCAAATTGCTCTGATACATACTGAAATGGCCTTGCTTTATCTTTAGCAATAGCAGCTTGTTTCACGCTTTCTTTGGTTGGCATAGGTTTATTTTGGCTTTGCATGGTGCCTTGAAGCAACAATACAGTGATAGGTAAAATAATATTTTTTTTCATGTATCAATATTTTTATACAACAAGGTAAGTCTTATTCAGGTGTTTTGCAAACCGTATTTTAAAGAGTATTTTTTGGAATAAAAAAACACCTATCATCTGATAGGTGTTTTAAAATCACTTCATGATTTCTAATGATTGCAGGTACTGGTAAATTATCTATTTAATTTACCCAAGCGTGCTGTTGCTTTTACAGTTGTTTTTTTGAATATAAAACCGATTCCTAAAAACGGTTTAAAAACTTTGGTTTCATACTGAGGATAAAACACCACATCATACCCTGGCTTTAAAACCATTAATTCATACAAGGCATAACTAGAAGTTTTGTCAACTATGAAACCACCCACAACCGGAATACTAGCTAAACTAATGCCTGCTGCACCACCTTGCACATTGCCCGCTTTCTTAGTAAATAACCTTGCAAAATCAATACCAAATAATTTGGAACACTTCGCTTCGGCAGTTACTTGCTCTGATAACGTAAAATCACTTTTTGTTAAATTAACTCTTGTGTTTGGCTCTCTCATGCTATGGTTGTATGCTGTACAACTTGAAAACACCATTGCCACTGCGACAACCATCACTGTTTTGAATACTATTTTTTTCATTTCGTTTTTGCGTAGTCGCCACGTTCTATTTTTAATTCCGTTTTTTTAAATGGGTTCTGGACTACATGATTTGATTATAAATATACAAAGTATTGCATATTATTTAAACCTCTATTGAATTTGAAACTGATAGAGGTTACAAATTCCTATCAAATCTTTATTACTTATGCAAAGTGATCTGATGATCGGAAAGCGAAGTGGTTAAAGAACTTCCTTGAATGTATCCTACTTTTACCATACCTGAGCTTTCATACAAATCATAGCCATATAAAATACCATTATCATACTGTGCGTTTTCATTATCATAATCCTCGCCAAAGCCTGAAATGATTTTTGTTTTTCCATGCCATATACTATCACTTACGGTCATAATTAGCTCTACTGAATAATCTTTAAAACGGTAAACTCCATCGATACTTTTTGAATTATCTGTATCTAAAGAAACTGACGATTCATTGTGACTAGTTTCTTTTTCTGCTGAAGTTGAACAAGATTTTAAGAGCGTGGCAACTATAGCAATGCCAATCAGTAACAATAAAAAAGACTTGTGTTTCATCTTACTATAGTGCATCACTAATTTTTTTCAAGCCTAAAAACCGGTTCGTTATAGCCTTTGCAAAACGAATTGAAATTAGCTTTGCTAATGACTAATTGATACGTTGGACTTGATGATTTACCATCGCTTAATAGGCATTCAATGTGGTATGCGCTAGAATCATCAGTTACAACACGGTATGTTCCATCATAATGAACTTTAGTATTGTCTTCAAGATTAGTTTGCTCTAAACTCACCACATTATTTTCTTTTATGAAAAAAATAAAATCACACTCTGGAACAGCTATTTTATTTCCACTAATAACCATTTCATCGCCTTGTTGATTCTTTAAAAAATACGAATCTTGTTTGCCGTGATAGCTACCAAAATAGGACTCTGACATCGATAGATTTGTTGCTACGTTTACAACGTTAGCTTTTTGTGTATCGTTGGAACAACTCCATACACTTAATACAAAACAGTTGATGACGAGTAAACTAATTTTTTGCAATTGATTATTTGTTGGCATACATTAATTTCTAGCAAATAGGATAATTATAATTTTAAAAAAAATTTAGTGATTTATATTCTGTTTGGAATAAAGATAATGAAAGAAATTTTTCTGTGTAAAACGACTTATTTTACGCTAACGTTTTACAAACAAACAAGGCGGAAATACTAATAAACGATTAATTTATTTTTAGAGTTATAAGTAATATTTTAAATTATTTTTATTTATCGCTTTTTCATAACATTTTTTTTCATTTTTAATAACTGCGGTCTTGTCTCCATTTTAATATTTTACTTTTTAGTATTATTTGCAATTACTACAATTGCCTTAATACTTTCTCCAATTACTCTAAAAAATAAAATGATGCCATATCCAATAAATAGTGGAAATAAAGAGATGAAAATACCTTTTATAAAATTTTCTGATAAACTTTCCAAATTACCTATGAAAAATTTATTCAAGCCATATTCTCCAAAACAAACATTAAATAATAAGGCGATTAATACAGTAAAGAAGCCCATTAGCGCAACATAAGATCCGACAGCTTCCCCTATGGTTTGAATATAATGAGCAACTGCTGGTATAGCACAAAATTCATCATTTTCATTTGAAGTTGAATTTATTTTATTTCTCCTATCCCAAAAAATTTGGAAGTTTACTAAACCAGCAAATAAGGAAATTAATACAAATATCACTAAAGCGATTATAGCTTTAATTTTAGATGAAGGATTATGAAATGCTCTTGCAGGGGCAATTTCGTTATAATTACTAATTTTTAATTGAAGTTCACTATCAATCTGAGCAAAGTCTGAATTTAATTGATCAACTTCAAATTTCAATTTTTCTTTTTTTAGTTTGGCTTCTGTAAATTTCGTCTCACATTCTGTTTTAATACCTAATAATTCTATTGACTTTTTTTGAGCCTCTTCTAACAATCTTCTTATATCATCTTGAGGGTTATTTTGAGTCTGTGTATCGTAATAAAATTCATTATTATTAATTTGTGAACTATACTGTAATCTGTATGTATAATCATTTACATAATTGACAGTTTCATTATACTCTCTTGTTGCTGAATTAAGTTCATCTTCAAAACTTTTAACATTAAGTTGTAATGTATCGTATTTACCTTTAATTTGATTAATTTGATTAGAAACAACCTCAAGTTTAACGCGATATTCTTCTTTACTATGATAGGCTGCATTTAAAGAAACGGCATTGTAAATTAAATATAATGGCAATATTATCGAAAGAAAAGCTAAAAGAATATATAACCAACGAAAAGGTTTTCGAAAAAAATCCCCATTATCGATAGAAGTTAAAAAAGGTCTTGTAAAATTGAAAATGAAATGCTTCATAATTGTTTATTTTTTTAAATGATAATGATACCAGCTTACTAAAAATTGCATTTTAACTAATTAAGACAGATTTATTTTTTTAATTTTTAAAATTCTTTATACAAGAAATAATATTTAATCACTCAACCATATACCTTCATAATTTAAAAGTGCCCATTTATAGGAAGTTGCAGTGCCTGGATAGCGTGATGGAGTTAGGTTCGAACTTCTTGCCGTTAAACTCGCACAAATTTGTTTTTTATTTTGATTATACAAAACATTTTGCTTTGGCCCTATTGTTAACCAAACAACAACTTCATTTTCAACTTTGTAAGTAACTAAGATGCCTTTTTTAGTTGTTAGAATAATATGTTTTTTAGCATAAATGCGTATTCTTTCCCAAATACACTCGCAGCAATTACAATTTGATGTTTGATGTTCCATGATTTTTTTAAATAAATATTTTTTTAAATGAAAAAGTACTCTGTAATTAATTATTATCACAGATTACTTTAATTATCCTTTTTCTAATTTTCTTTTACCAACTTAAACGTTTGAGTGCTTCCTTCTAACTTTATAAAATAAAGTCCTTTAGAAAAATCAGAACAATTAATTTTATTGCCATTTAAAACACCTTTCTGTATCACTTGACCAGATGTATTATATATTATGAATGTCTTGTTTTTAATATCTCCTTCAGCCTTCACATAAATTGCATTTGTAAATGGATTTGGATAAAAAATAATAGATTGATTATTATCTAATTCATCAATGCCTGTGCATGGAGAAACAAAAACGGTTAATGTTGTTGGACTCTGAGAAACACAACCTAAAGTGTTTGTTCCTGTAACTGAATAGGTAGTTGTAAGAGTTGGACTTACAACAGCACTGCCAGAAGAATAGGTATAGGTTGAGGCACCTGAAGGTGTAATTGTAAATGATTGCCCTTTGCAAATTGTACCACTACTAACTGCAATAGTTGGTGTAGGTTTAACGGTTATTGAAATAGTTCTTGTACTTATACATCCAGCTGTATTTGTTGCCACTACAGTGTAAAATGAATTAGTTAGAGGTGTAACGGTTGTAGTACTACTAACAACACTAGTGGGTTGCCAAGTAAAAGAACTTGCACCACTAGCAATTAGCGTTGCTGATTGCCCTTTACATATAATTGAAGATGAACTTACTGCTGCAAAAGTAAAGGTATTTAAAGAGGAAGTATATAATTGTTGAACTTCACAATTACTCAATGCTCTGTTCCAAATTGCAATATCATCAAGTTTTCCATTGAATGCATCATAAGCTGGGCTATTCATCCTTCCAAAAGCAGCATTCCCAGATAATATTGGATTTCCAGTTGATGGTATAGTATTAAACAACACTCCATCTTGATAAAATTTACCAAACGAACCATTATTTGTATATACCAAATTTGTCCAAACATTATTTAAAGGTTTAGTCCAAGCTGTTGCAATAATAGCTGAAGTGGAAGTAATAGAACCTATATTCCCAAAACCTGTATTGTCCCAGCCCCATTGTGCTGAGCCAGGCCCATCACCTAAGACATAAAATTCCAAAAATCTAGGCGCTATACAACCAGCTCCAGTTTTTAAAACCCAAACGGAAATAGTTAAACCTGTAGTTATACTAGTGGTATTAATTGTAGCATCTATTCGAGTTGCACAGCCCGCGCTAGAAAAATAATATGCACTATTAGGTGTTCCAAATCTATCAGTTGTTAATGTTGCGCCGTTAATTATTCCATCATTAGTATTTATGCTTTCATCCATTGCATTGCCATTAAATGGCCACCAACCAACTAATCCTGAAGTTGGGACATAACTTGGAATTGTTTGAGCAAAACTAATTGTTGCACAACAAAACACTAAAATAATTGCTGAAATAAAATTTTTCATTTTTTGATTTTTAAAATTTATATTGATTTGATTAGCGCTAGTAAAAACTAGCGATACAAATAAATACTCAAAAAGTTAAAAAATTGGTTTAGGTCGGTTTCAAGTTGGTAATAGATAGGTAACAACTCGGTTATATATTGGTAAGAGATTAGTTACAAAATAATTAGTATATTGAAAACTAATGAGATAGACAGGTAAATTTATTTGACGATTTTATAATTAAATCGTCTTTTATCAATTTGCTCTTTGATTCTAACTACAAAGCCAGGATGGTTTTTATCTAAATCAGCTAAAAACCGGTGGCGTTTTGATTTTTTACTATCAGGTTCTAAGTGTGAAATGCCAAAAATTTCATCTAACTCATCCCCATTAAAAAATGTTTTTTCACTTTTTAATAAGGTGTTGTATAAACTATCGGACAAGTCAGCTTCAATTTCCGTTGGAGAATTTAACATATTATCTATTTGCGAATCCTCTAATGATTCTGTTATCACTTCTATTTGTGATTCTGTTTTTGTTTGGTTATGATTCTCTGGAATCAGATCTTGTGATTTAGCGTCGTTCATAACTTCAAAGGAATTATCTCTTGATTGTCTCATTAAAAAATATCCAACAATCATTATGATAAATAATATGGCGGAAATGATAAACCAAACATTAGACTCTTTATTAATACTCTCTTTTTTAAAGGGTATCAACTGAAATGATTTTATGTTTCCTGCATGCTTTTTCCAAATTTTATTTAAATCTAATTTAACATGTTGTTTATTAATTTCAGAAGAACTGCTTGTACTTGAAAAATAAATAAAATCATCACAAATAGAATCAATAGATATAGCTGATACAAAGCCTAGCACTTCATTATCAAGTAATAAAAATTTTAACTCAGAAGGTTTAACAATAATCGTTTGTAAATCTGAAAAAATCAAGTTATAGAAATCAGTATAAAACGCAATACCAAAAAAATTTGAAGGATAATTTATTTGGTAAAACTGCTCCCAAATCATCGTTTTTAAATTCAATTTGTAAATGCAACTATCAACTTTATTTTGAGCTGTACCATTTCCACTCTTAAAGTTATTCAGACTATATACCTCATCTCCCTTTTTAAAACACATGCCACAAATATAGTCAGGAACAGCACCTGCGGTTGGTTTAAACAACCACTCCTTCACATTTGGATTAAAGACTTGTAGGTTATTATTAGTTGTAAAAAATCCATAACCGCCCAATGCAAACATCTCACCATTATGAGCAAACAAAAATCGACGATGATTGCTGCCATGATATAAGGAACAATCTAATCGAATAACACTATCATTACGCAATTTAAATACATAATTATAGCCGTCAGGGTTAAAGAGTGTATCATTGCCTACCAAACAAAACACATCTTTTCCTAAATTTAAAACACGTGAATCACCCACATCAGCAAATTGTGACGACATGGTTTTTCTAACCAGGTCTTCTTGTAAAGGATTTAAGTGCTGAGCAGATACAGATAAAACTAACGTTGAAAGTAAAAATAAAAAAAGGCTGATGACGTTTTTCATGTGAGTAAAAAAATTAAAATACGTTATGATATATAAAATAAGTTAGTAAGAATATTGAAGTAGTGAAACATAAAATCTTAAACATAAAAACGCAAATATATCATTTACTTTTTGCTATAAAATACAAAAAAAAGCGAAGTCCATTTGTTTACACAAAAATAACTTCGCTCTCTTTAGCATAGTAATTTAATCGACTTCTACTTAACTCACTTCGTAGCTTACATTAACTAGTTTATCTAATTCATTGGTTAAATCGGTGCTCACTGCAATTTTTCGGGATTTAGAAAATAATTTCACACTCATGTTTTCCGTGACATCTTCTACAAAAAATTCTACGTTACATTTACCTTGCGAAGTAATTAAAATATTTTCAATGGAATTAATTAAATCGTCCGTTAAATAATTAACATCAATTTTTAATTTCATATTGGTAAAAATGGTTTCTTTCACATTTTCCAACAAATCCATTTTGTTTATTTTTATTTCTAAACTGCCTGGTTGTCCGTAGCGCTCCTGTATACGAGCCTTCACATGCACAAACAAATTGTTTACCATAAATTTATTGAACTCCACATAATCTTTAGAAAACAACATAATCTCTAATGCACCTTGGTAATCTTCAATAATTAATTTACCAAAGGCATTTCCTGTTTTACTGGTTCTGTTTTCAAAACCAGTTACCATGCCTGCAAACGATACTTCTTTTCCTTTAAACGGTTCTAAGCCTGCTTTGAGTTGAGCGCAGGTGGCATTGCACTTGTGTTCAATAATTAATTTGAAGGGATCGAGCGGATGTCCTGAAATAAAAAATCCAACTACTTCTTTCTCTCTTCCTAATTGTTCGAGCTGTCCCCATGTTTCAATTTTTTGTGGCAACTGTGGTTCTGTAATTTCAATTTCATCCTCACCGCCAAACAAACTAGCTTGCGATGTATCGTTACCCAAACTCATTTGATTGTTATATTTAATCATACGATCGGTTAGCGTTAAGCCATCGATATCGGGCATAAAAAACATCGCACGGTGTGTGCCTTCAAAACTATCAAAACCACCTGCGAGTGCTAAACCTTCCAAGGATTTTTTATTCACGCTTTTATTGTCTAGTCGTTTGGCTAAATCAAATACCGAGGTGTATTTCCCGTTTGCATTACGTTCGTCAATAATATTTTGAACCGTGTTTTCGCCAACGCCTTTAATAGAAGCCATTCCAAAACGGATATCAGTTCCACCTTGTATCACACTAAATTTTGCAAAACCTTCGTTAATATCGGGGCCCAACACTTTTACACCCATACGTTTGCACTCTTCCATCAAAAAGGCAATAGAATCAATGCTACTCGCATGATTTAAAACAGACGACATAAACTCAGAAGGATAATGCGCTTTAATGTAAGCCGTTTGAAAGGCTACATACGCATAACATGTAGAGTGTGATTTATTAAAGGCATAACTCGCAAAGGCTTCCCAATCTTTCCACACTTTTTCGGCAACCACTTCGTCGTGTCCATTGGTTTTGCAGTTCTCAATAAACTTACCTTTCATTTTATCAAGCGTGCCTCTGTCTTTTTTTCCCATCGCTTTACGCAAGGTATCGGCATCACCTTTTGTAAAGTTGGCTAGCTTTTGCGACAATCGCATCACTTGTTCTTGATAAACTGTAATCCCATACGTTTCTCCCAAAAATTCATCCATGCCTTCTAAATCAAAGGTAATTGGCTCCTTGCCGTGTTTACGATTGATGTAGTTAGGGATGTAAGCAATTGGACCTGGACGATACAGAGCATTCATGGCAATTAAATCATTGAAACTATCTGGCTTCAAATCTTTCAACGATTTTTGCATACCAGCACTTTCATATTGAAACACGCCGTTGGTTTCGCCACGCTGAAATAATTCGTAAGTTAATTTATCGTCTAAAGGTATGGCATCAATATCAATGTCTATACCATGATTTTGTTTGATATAACGAACGGCATCTTTAATAATCGTTAAGGTTCGTAAGCCCAAGAAGTCCATTTTTAAAAGGCCTGCGCTTTCTGCAACTGAGTTATCAAATTGCGTCACGAGCATCTCACTATCTTTAGCTTTGGTAACAGGCACAAATTTTACCATATCATCAGGCGTAATGATCACGCCACAAGCATGTATACCAATGTTTCTCAAACAACCTTCTAATTCATACGCTTGTTTCAATACATCGGCTTCAGGTGTTTTTTCTTCTGCTAATTTTCTAAAGTTGTGTGATTGCTCCACCACTTCACGTTTATCTTTAATGCCTTCTAAATATTTTTCATCAATGCCACCCGGCTTTAATAATTTTTTTAATTTGGCATCTAAGCTATCAGGAAATGCTTTTGATAATTTATTTGAATCTTCTAATGGTAAGTCTAAAGCCCTTGCTGTATCTTTGATAGCAGACTTTCCTCCCATGGTGCCATAAGTAATAATTTGCGCCACTTGATTAGCACCGTATTTATTGATCACGTAATCAATCACTAAACCTCGACCTTCATCATCAAAGTCAATATCAATATCGGGCATACTTACACGATCCGGATTTAAGAAACGCTCAAAGAGTAAATCAAACTTAATGGGATCTACATTCGTAATCCACAAACAATACGCAATGGCCGAACCAGCTGCTGAACCACGCCCTGGACCAACAGCAACACCCATTTTACGAGCTTCTGCAATAAAATCAGCTACAATTAAAAAGTAGCCAGGATAACCCATGCGCTCAATGGTAGTTAACTCAAAGGCAATGCGATCTTTTATTTCAGGTGTCATATCTGGGTAACGCTTGTGTGCGCCTTCCCAAGTTAAATGCGACATGTAAATAAATTGTTCGGCAATGATAAGCATCTCTGCCTTTTGCACCTCAATGGCTTCAGGTGATAAATTTTTGGCTACCCACTCTTTTTCTTTAATGGCAATGATGCGTTGTTGAGATTCTAAAATCTCATTCCAATTTGTTTCAATAAACGCTTTTTCAATTTCAAACTTTGGTAATAAAATATCTCTACCTAATTTATATTGTTCAATCTTATCTACGATGTCATTGGTTGCATCAATGGCTTCTGGCATATCGGCAAACAGTTCTATCATTTCGGATGGCGATTTAAAATAGAATTCTTTATTTTGTAATCCATTTCTAAAACCTCTACCCTTGCCTACTGGCGTGGCTTTTTTCTCATTGTCTTTTACACACAATAAAATATCATGCGCTTCAAATCCATCTTTATTTAAATAATAATTACTGTTAGCTGCAAAATATTTGACTTGGTATTTTTGTGCAAACTTTAATAAAACAGTATTCACATGATCTTCTTCTGGCAGTTGATGACGATTTAATTCAACATAAAAATCTTCTCCAAATTTTTCTTTATACCACACAAAACATTCTTCTGCTTGTTCTTCGCCTACGTTTAAAATTAAGGAAGGAATTTCTGAAGTTAAAGAGCCCGTGGTGGCAATCAATCCTTCTTTATACTGAAGCAATAAATGTTTATCGATACGAGGCACGTAATAAAAACCATCAATTAACCCAACCGAACTTAGCTTAGATAAATTTTGATAACCTATTCTGTTTTTTGCAACAAACACTTGCGTGTAGCCATTGTCTTGTTTGGTTTTATCTTTATGGTCTTTACAAACAAATAATTCGCAACCAATAATGCATTTTAATTCCTGTTTCTTTTGTAAACCTTGAGCGATAGCCGAAGGGTCGCCATTATCAATTAATTCATTAGTTGCTTTAGTCGCTTTATTTTGTTTATCAATAGCTTGCCAAAATAAAAAGGCACCATACATATTTCCATGATCAGTTAATGCCAATCCTTTTAAATTATACTCAACTGCTTTTTTTACTAAGTCGCCAACATCGCTGGTAGATTGAAGTACAGAAAACTGTGTGTGATTATGTAAGTGACTAAATGATGCATGCTGAATGTTGGCTGTTGAATTTTTACTAACTACGTTGTTGGTTTCAATTTTTATTTTTGAGCTTTCTAACTTTCTTTCTTTCCAATCTTGTTCGTGTTTGTACAGTGCCGATAAATCAGGTGCTACATAGTTTATTGTTTGGAGTTGAGACGTTTCAATTTCTTTTACTTTAGTAATGCCGCGTTTAATGATTTCGAAAAATACTTTACCAGTTGCTAAAACGTCGAAGGCTGCGTTATGCGCCTCATCAAATTTGCTATTAAAAAGTTTAGAATATAATTCCGTTAGGGTTGGCCATTTAAACTTTCCACCGCGTCCTCCCGGAATAGCACAGTATTCGGTTGTTTGATCATTCTTCGTATCAATAAATGGCATGCTTGCCAACACATTGTCTAAACCACAACGTAATAATTCTGCACCAATAATGTTATTATCAAATTCGATATTATGACCACATAAGTAAGTGGTTTGTTTAACCGCTTCAACAAATTCTTGTAAAACCGATTTTAAATCTTGTCCTTCTTCGATGGCTCTTTCATTGGTAATCCCATGAATTTGAACAGCATTAAATGGAATGGTATACCCATCAGGTTTTACAATGACTGAATTGCTACTGATTAAATGACCTTTCGCATCATGCAATTGCCAGGCTACTTGAACCATCCGAGGCCAATTATCAAAATCGGTTAAAGGCGCGTTATAACTTCTTGGTAAGCCTGTTGTTTCAGTATCAAATATTAAAAACATATATGGTGTGGTTGAATTGAAAAATATATTGTATTGGTATTTATAAACGTTATTTTATTTTTTTTTGAGTTGGTTTGGGTGGTAAAAAATTTTCATGAGTGATTACTTTTTTTCCTGTTTGTGATTCTAATTGTAAACGAGCATTTTTAGCAATTTTACCACCCTTCTTACTTGCTTTAGCATTATCATGCAATCCAATAGCTTCATCTGTTTGTGCAATTTGCCGTGTACTTAACTCTGCTAAAGCAGTAAAAATAAGTTCAGCTTCGCTCATGTGGTCGCGTAAATTTTGTGTTTTTAAACCTTTTAATTTTTTATGATTTTTTACTGTTAAACCTGTCCATTCTTGATGAATAATATTAGTAAGAAAAGCAAATTCGTCCGATTTTTCTACCCCACTCGTTTTCCAATAATCAGTTAATTTATTTCGAGTTTCCTGACCGGTCATTCGTTGTTGAATCCACTTTTCACTTCGACCCAATTTTTGCCAATTTTCACGAGCCCTATCAATACTTTTACTTGGATCTGAAATCTCTTGCATACGCTCATAACCAACTTTAGCTAACCATTGCTTAAAAGGTTCTGCTTTAGGAGAAGGGATAGATTGTACAAGTCGAAAAATTTGTTCTACATTACCTACATCGGTTTTATAAAATTTACCATCTACTGATTGTAATTTGAGTTGGTTACAATTTGTAACCGACTCATTTCCTTCTTTCTTTAAACGGCTTTTCAATACTTTCCAATAATTTCTTGCCCTATCAACAGTGGGTTGCTCTGTGAGAATGCCAATAATATCAACAATACTGAAATAATATTGTTCTTCAACATCGTTCCAATGTGTTCTTACTTTTTTTGATTCAAATAATTTTATATTCTCCATTAATATATGCTTATAAACAATTTAAAATATCATTTCGTTTTAAGTACTACTATTTATTTTTCTATTCCAAAAAAAGAATAAATACTAAGATTAAAGTCCATTTACTTAACTCTTATAGCAATTGACATCGTTTTAAAATTATACATTTATTAGTTAAAATTATTCAATAGTTAATAAATCCATTCATAAAACCTGATAAATTTTATTAGCCTGAAAATCATTGATTTAAAACAAAATTTAATAAAAAATGTAAATACCTCGGTTTCTTATGTATCTTTGTCTTAAGTATCTCGTTATACTGTTAAAATGGCACACTAAATTTAATTTTAAATAGAAAGTCACAAAATATATAAGATAAAAAAATTAAACCTAACGATGAATTACTCTTCCGAACTTTTAAAAGGAACCTTGAAAACCATTGTATTGAAGCTCTTAGCCGACAATAAAAAAATGTATGGTTACGAAATTACGCAGCGCGTGAAAGAATTAACCTTAGACAAAATTCAAATCACCGAAGGTGCGTTATATCCCACTTTACATGCCCTAGAAGCTGATGGATTTGTAACTACTGAAACTGAATTTATTGGGAAACGGGTGAGAAAATATTATAGTTTAAGTCCAACAGGAAAAACAAAGACAAAAGAAAAAGTAAGCGAGTTAGCTGACTTTATGGAAACGATGAAATTTTTGTTAGACATCAAAACAAAAACAACGTAAATGTATTGCCTCAGTGAAAAACAAATAGATTATATTTTTAACGACATACGTGCACGTGGCGTTGAAATGGAGAGCCTGCAGCTAAATCTCCACGATCATATTTGTTGTATCATCGAGCAAAATCTCGAAGAACATGGAGACTTCGAGAGCTTCTATCAAAAAACAATCCGCACGTTTTATAACGATGAGTTGTGGGAAATAGAAGAAGAAACACTCCTATTATTAACTTATAAAAACTATTACGCCATGAAAAAGACAATGATACTTAGCGGAACATGTTCTGCAGCAGCTATGATTTTAGGAATCCTATTTAAATTTATGCACTGGCCTGGTGCATCAGCATTTATTATATTAGGCGTAGGCACATCGAGCCTCATTTTTCTTCCATTACTATTTCTTTTAAAATCAAAAGATAGGCAAGCAACAAAAGATAAACTCATTCTTGGCTTAAGTATTTTGTCAGGAATGTTATTGAGTCTTTCTATTTTATTTAGAGTGATGCATTGGCCATACGCCATGCTACTAGGTTACGCATCAGTTGGTTTACTTGGACTTGTATTACTTCCTATCTATTTAATGGTTGGTATTAAAAATCCTGACAGTAGAATTAATGCCATTACAACGTCTATCGTTATCATTATGATTTGTGGACTTTGGTTAACACTAGTGCGCACTCCGCATGGATCGAGAATAAAAAACATTAGCGATACGTATTCATTTTTAATTAATGAAGGCATTGTTTCAACGCAACAAAAACTCTATGATTCGGTTATAAAAACAGACTCTTCAGAAAATAAGTTGCATGTGATGAGCCAGCAAATCATTAACCTGTGCGAAAAGATTAAAACGTCTATCATCTTAAAAGAAACAGGTACTACGAAACTTTCAAATGATTTTGAAAGTAAGTTACAATTCATTTCAGAAGAACCGTTTAGATCTCCAAGCATGCCAAACAAAGATGTTGATGCACTTCAGGCATTGATAAAAACATACCATTTAGAATTAGATTCAACTAAAACTAAACTTCCAATTGAGTATAAAACCAACAGTGAAGAAATCATTCCATCTTTTAGTGGCACTATCTTAGCAGTATTACAACAATTGCAACAAGTACAATTAATAGTGATGCAAAACGACATGTAATAGTTCGAAAAACAAAAACCATACAGGTTAAAAAAACTGTATGGTTTTTGTACCTTTATCTTTCAAACTTATAGGTAAAGATGAAGCACACAAACCAACTCATAAAAGAAAGCAGTCCGTATTTATTGCAACACGCGCATAACCCTGTAAATTGGTATGCATGGAATAATGAAACACTTGAACTGGCTATACGTGAGAACAAATTAATTTTGGTTAGTATTGGTTACAGCGCTTGCCATTGGTGCCATGTGATGGAACACGAAAGTTTTGAAAACGAAGACGTAGCAAACGTTATGAATCAACATTTTATTAATGTAAAAGTTGATAGAGAAGAACGTCCTGATATTGACATGGTTTATATGGGTGCCTTGCAATTAATGACTGGACAAGGAGGTTGGCCACTCAATTGTTTTGCCTTACCCGATGGAAGACCCATTTATGGAGGAACTTATTTTTCAAAAAATCAATGGGTAACTATTTTATCAAACCTTGCAGAATTATATCAAACAAATCCAGAAAAAGTATTTGAATACGCCGACCAATTAACAGAAGGATTATTGAACTTAGAAAATCCAAAAGACCATTCCGAAACACCTTTTGACATGGACTCGTTGAGAAAATCAGTTAATACATGGAAACAATTAGTTGATGAAGAAAATGGTGGGCCAAACAGAGCACCTAAATTTCCATTACCGAACAATTATTTGTTTTTATTACACTACAATTATTTTGAAAACAACAATTTCATAAAAAAACACATTGATACCACCTTAACCAAAATGGCTTATGGCGGCATTTACGATCAAATTGGCGGAGGGTTTGCAAGATACAGCACCGATATGATTTGGAAAGTTCCACACTTTGAAAAAATGCTTTACGATAATGCCCAACTCATTAGTTTATACGCGCAAGCCTATAAACAAAATCCTAACGAACTTTATAAAAACATTGTTTTTGAAACCATTGACTTTATTAAAAAAGAATTATGCAATTCTGAATTTGGATTTTACTCAGCATTAGATGCCGATAGCGAAGGCGTGGAAGGGAAATACTACGTTTGGCAAAAAGAAGAATTGCAAGAATTATTAACATCGCATTTTGATGTCTTTGCGGATTATTACAACATTAATGAATTAGGCTATTGGGAAGATGAAAACTATGTGCTCATGCGTCAGGATGATGATGCTGTTATTGCAACTAAACACAGCCTATCTATTTCTGAATTAAAAGAAAACATAAAAACGTGTAAAACCATTTTACTAAACGCAAGGAATAAACGAACAAAACCAGGTTTAGACAATAAAATTTTAGCATCGTGGAATGGATTAACATGTAAAGCTTTAGCAGAAGCCTATTTAGTTTTTGAAGATGAAACCATAAAAGAATTGGCCTTGAACAATGCGAACTATTTGCGTAATCATTATTATTTAGGAAATGGCCATTTACTGCGATTACAAAATGATACCACACACATCCACGGTTTTTTAGATGATTACGCATTTGTTATAGATGCATTTATATCTATTTATGTTATGACAGCTGATTTTGATTGGCTTGAGAAAGCAATGGAATTAAGTAACTACGCAATTTCAAATTTTTATGATGTGACGGCAAAAACAATGTATTACACAGATAAAACAAAAGAAAAACTCATTGTAAGAAAAGCTGAGTGGAGCGATAATGTGATACCTGCATCGAGTTCACAAATGGCAATTAATTTGCACACACTTTCCATCTATTTTGAAGATGCTAAATATAAAGAAATTTCAGAAGTACTATTGAGCTCTGTTATTACTGAAATGGAGCAATACGGAGCTGGATACAGTAATTGGGCGAATTTGTTATTACAAAAAGTAGCACCTCAAACCGAAGTGGTGATTGTTGGTAAAGATGTTAATGAAAAACTAAAAGCCTTATATAAACATACACCACCAAATGTGATATTTGCTTTAAGTGATAAACCATCTGATTTAGACATTTTCAAAAATAGGTTTGAAAATGGTAAAACAAGTATTTTTATATGTAAAAATAAAAGCTGTTTATTGCCAACTGAAGATATTAACGAAGCACTCAAATTAATTGAAGAAACGAATCAATACATTCATTAGGAACTACAAAACAGTCATAGCTTGTTTCGCATTGATTTGCAGTCAAAAAAATGGACTTACTCAAATCCTGTTACCAAATTCTGACAATGCATTTGAATCAAAAATTCCATTTAATGGAACCTATATTCAACAACATCGTATTAAATCAATTACCTGTGACATTATAGACAAAAAAGATTTACAAGTTGCCGAAAACATTCGATTCGTAAACCGCTATGAATTCAATAAAAATGGACAATTACAACTATTTTATAACACTCAACTACTTAAAATCATTGAGAAAGAAATACATCATGATGCCGTTTATCGCAAACGAAAAATAATACGTAGAGCCTATACTTCCACAAAAAATATTCCTGTTTTTGACACCATTTCTACCGTATGTATTTATGATGAATTGAATCAGCTACGAATTAAACGCATGAATGAAGGGCTATTTTACGACAGCTATTATTACGATTATCATAGCGATGGCAAACTACAAAAAGAAATGCGATACAAGGAAACCAATGCCACATCATTTAAACATGACTTTAAAATTGGCACCCAAATAAATATCAGTGAAGAACATTTTGAATATAAATTGATAAATAAACACCAGTTTAAAAAAACATGCTTTAATAATGAAAACAGACCTTACAAAGAGATTATTTATAATTTAAATAATGACAATCAAATTATAAATATAACAGAACAATACGTTGTAACTTGGTTAACGCAAACCTATTCGTTTGAATATAATGCTAAACATCAAATGACTAAAGCAATTTCAACGAGCAATAGCAATGGATTGAGAACACTATTAAAAACATACGAATACGATAGTAATGATTGTTTGCTGACTGAAAAAGAATACAAAAATGATATGCTCATTAAAGAAATAAGTTACATAACTGATGTATCTAAAAACGTAACGTCTTTCATTATTCGAGATCCAATTGAAAAAACCATACGTATAATAAAATTAAAGTATGCGTTATATGAATAGCCCTGATTGCAGTGGAAATCCTTTTTTGTTTTTCCTTCAAAACAAAAAAGATTGAAACGAAAAGCAGGAAATAGCTCCAAAAAAATTAACTAATCTGAGCTTTAAAAAACTGATAAACTAAATTAATAGCAATTTAAAAAACGATTCGAAAAATAATTTTATTTTATAATGATTACCACTAGCCCTGATTGCAGTGGAAATCCTTTTTTGTTTTTCCTTCAAAACAAAAAAGATTGAAACGAAAAGCAGGAAATAGCTCCTAAAAAAATTAACTAATTTGAATTTAAAAAAATTAGACGCTACATTAGTGGTGATTCAAAAAAAACTTCGAATAGTAAAATTGCTCTATGATTATTACCACTAGCCCTGATTGCAGTGGAAATCCTTTTTTGTTTTTCCTTCAAAACAAAAAAGATTGAAACGAAAAGCAGGAAATAGCTCCAAAAAAAATTAACTAATTTGAGCTTTAAAAAACTCGTACACTAAACTAGCCTTTGAATTTCCAATAATTGCAGACAATTCCGCAAGTGTTGCTTCCTTAATTCCTTTTACAGATTTTAATTCAGTTAATAATTTCTGGGCTGTTTTGTCGCTAATGCCTTTAATCTCTGAAAGCTCTGATTTAAAAGTTTCTCTGCTACGTTTATTGCGATGATGCGTAATGCCAAAACGATGGGCTTCATCTCTAATCTGTTGAATGATTTTAAGTGTTTCAGAACGTTTATCTAAATACAAAGGTACAGAATCTCCAGGGAAATAAATTTCTTCCAAACGCTTAGCAATGCCAATAACCGTTACTTTTCCCATTAAATCTAACTTTCTCAAACTATGAATAGCAGCCCCTAATTGTCCCTTACCACCATCAATCACAATTAATTGTGGCATGGGTAATTTATCTTCAATCACTCGCGAATAACGTCTTAAAATAACTTCTTCCATCGTTGCAAAATCGTCGGGACCAACCACAGTTTTCACATTAAAATGACGGTATTCTTTTTTGGCTGGCTTACCATCAATAAATACAGGCATCGCACTCACTGCGAAATCACCTTGAAAATTGGAATTATCAAATCCTTCAATACGACGTGGTTCTTCCTTCATTCGCAAATCTTTCATCATCTGCTGCATAATACGATCGGTATGTCGCTCAGGGTCAATGATGGCTAATTGTTTCTCACGTTCTTTTTTATAGAGCTCGGCATTTTTAAAACACAAATCCAACAAATGTTTTTTATCTCCTATTTTTGGAACCACGTATTTAGCATTTTCAAATTCAAATTCTGGTTCAAACGGAACAAAAATTTCTTTGCTTAAGGAATGGTATCGCGCTCTAATTTCATTAATGGCAAACACTAACATCTCTTCATCACTTTCTTCTAATCGTTTTTTTAATTCCAATGTTTGAGCTTGAATAATAGTGCCATTCATCACTTTAAAATAATTAACGTAAGCTACTTTTTCATCACTTATGATTGAAAACACATCTGTATCAGTAATCGAAGGATGAACGATGGTTGATTTACTTTGGTACTTTTCTAATAATTCGATTTTCTTTTTTAAAATGCTTGCTTGCTCAAACTCAAGTTTATCGGCACATTCATGCATTTGAAATTTCAAATCTCGAATCGCAAAATTAATATCACCTTTAATAATTTGTCGAATGTGCTTGATACTCGAATCATATTCATCAAAAGATTGTTTACTCACACAAGGTGCTTTGCATTTACCAATTTGAAATTCTAAGCAAGCCGTGTATTTTTTTTTATTAATATGATCTTCTGATAAATCTAAACTACATGAGCGTAGCGGATATAAATTTTTAATTAAATCTAGTAATAAAAACATGGTTGAAGATGATGGAAACGGTCCATAATACTCGTCATTATCTTTTTTTAATTGCCTCGTTTGAAAAACTCTAGGGAATGGCTCGTTTTTAATAACAATCCATGGATACGTTTTATCATCGCGCAACATGATGTTGTACTTTGGTGTCAAACTTTTAATTAAATTGTTTTCCAAAATCAGTGCATCCATTTCTGTATCCACTTTGACAGTTTGGATGTCTACAACTTTTTTAACCATTAACCGAAGTCTGAATGTATCGTGTTCTTTGGTAAAATAAGAACTCACACGCTTCTTTAAATTTTTGGCTTTTCCAACATATAACAAATTGTTATCCATATCGTAATACCGATAAACACCCGGAGATTCGGGCAATGTTTTTAATATGCTTTGGATATGATCCGAAAAATGCTCAATCACAGGATAAATTTAGTCATTAATTTATTTTGATTAATTTTAATTTTTAAATTGTGTATAAAAATAAAATCATATTTATTGCTCCTCTAGATTGGGGATTAGGGCACGCGACACGTTGTGTACCTCTGATAAAAAAATTAAGCATCGATAACACCATCATTTTAGGAATCACACCACTAACGCGATTAATTTTCGATGATGAGTTTCCTGAACTAAAAAAAATACATATTGAGCCGTATCGTATTTCTTATTCAAAACGATTACCTATCCTACTAGTGTTAATGTTGAATTATAGGAGAATTAAATCCGTCATAAAAAAAGAAAACACTCAATTAAAACAAATAGTATCTGAAAATAATATTGATGTAGTTATTAGCGACAATCGATTAGGGCTTTATCACCCAATCGTTGAAAGTGTTTACATAACGCATCAACTAAATATTCAAGCAGGTGTCTTCTCAAAATTAGCAAACAGCATACATCAGGCCTATATGAAACATTACAATACGGTTTGGATTCCAGATTTTGAAAACGAAGAAAAATCCTTAGCAGGTAAATTATCGCATGCAAGTCCAATAAAAAATAGCATATACATTGGCCCCTTGTCTCGTTTAGAAAAAAACACTTCGAAAGATTTAAGCATCGACTATTTATTTTTATTATCAGGGCCTGAACCACAAAGAACAAATCTTGAAAATACATTGATTGAAATAGCGAATAAAACAACTAAAAAAATAGCATTTGTAAGAGGAATAAATCAAACTTTAAAAACGAAGATGTTAAATCACATAACGCCTTATGATTTACCAGATGCAGAAACGCTCTCACAATTAATCACACTTGCAGATACCGTCGTTTGTAGGAGTGGTTATAGTACCTTAATGGATTTGCAGCACCTCCATAAAACAAAATTAATACTCATCCCTACTCCATCACAAACAGAACAAGTATACTTAGCAACCTATTGGAAAGAAAAATTTGGTGCAAAAGTAATCATACAATCTCAACTCAAACAATTAGAACTTTGATTAACAGGTATTCAAGCACTTACGGTCCTTATCAATTCACAAAGAAGGTTTAATAACTCCAATAAAAATTGGCAAAACCACTCATAAATTACATGTAATTTAGAATGTGGATTTATTCAAAAAAATAGTCTTTTACCTCTTTTTATCAATCTCTCTAGCAGTTGCTATTTGGGGCTATTTTAAACTAAAAGAAAGTAAAGAACCACCTTCAATTGTTTTAGAACATATTTCGGCAAACACTACCTGCTTAATTGAAACAAACAATTATTCTGATTTAATCAACCAACTAATAAGACAAAATTTAATCTGGAATAGCCTTTCAGAAGATTCAAAAATAAAAGTGGCAGAAAATAACCTGTCTTATCTTGATTCATTGATAACAGCAAACAAAGAACTTAAATCCATCTTAGATCATAATACATTATATTTCAGTTCTTATCTTCAATCAACCAAAACAAGCTATTTAATTCAATTCAAATTAAAAGAAGCAAACAACGAAACGTATTTAACCAGTTTTTTTAAAACACAATTTACTGAGGATAAATCCACACCAAAGCTTTTATGTTATTACAAACTAATTCATGGACAAAAATGGATGATTTGTCTTAAAGACGGAATTGTTTATATGAGTGATGATTTAAAAACCATTGAAACACAGATTAATTTAAAAAAAGAAGAATCATTAGCGTTTCATAAACCCTACTTAAATTTATTAAATACAAACGGTAAGCAAAAAACTTCCGTGTTTCTAAACACGACATCAACTGGACTATTTAATTTAGATTTACTAAATAAACCTTCTATTTACGCAACCGATTTTCAATTAAATCAGCTGTCATTGAGTGGTTACACAGAAATAGATACAACCACTATTTTTCATTCGCTTGCAAATCAAAAACCACAAACCATTGATTTTTATACTGAATTACCTGATCATCCCGTTTCATTTTCTGCCATTTCAATGAGCAATCCCGTTTTATTCCACTCAAAATTAATATTCGGATCGTACAAAGAAATATGGACTGCATTAAATGATACAGCTTTGTATGACATCAAATCAGAATTTTTAAATACCCTTGAAAAAGGCATGATATGTGCAAACTACCAAGTGAATCAAACCATTCAATCTTTAAGTTTATTAAAAACAACCGATTCAGAAAAAAACAAAACCCTATTTCACTTGATTTCAGACAGTGTTTTTGTATCAGAAGATGTTTCAATTTTTAGATTAAAAGAAGATTACAAGACCTTGTTTTCGTGGATTCAAAAAGATAACGTACATAAATTTGTTGGTGTTTCAAAAAACACCATTGCGTTTTGTTCCAACGAAGAAATGCTAAACAGCTATTTAAATGATATCAATACAAACAACACACTTTCAAAAAATACTGTATTTATGAATTATGCTTCCAATAACTTATTGGTAGATTGTAATTATATGTACTATGAACATAGCGAGCTTTTAAAAAATAATAAACTAAAATCGATTGTAAATACAGATAAATTAAACCTTAAGGAGGAACCCTATACACATGTTTCATTTATTGCGAGTCAATCTAAATCATTGATGCAAATCAGATTAAACTTAATTAAAGAAAACAATAAGCCAAACACACTTAATACATCGAATTATTTATGGGCCTTTAAAGCGGATTCAAGTGACATTAAGCAACTTCATGTCTTTACAAATCATACAACCCAAGAACATGAAATTGTTTTTCAAGACAATAACCATACCTTATTTTTAATTAATTCAACGGGTAATTTAATTTGGAAAAAGAAATTATCTGAGCCAATACTTTCTGATATCTATACAGTGGATATGTTTAAAAACGGAAAGCTTCAATTATTATTTAATACTAAAAATCACATTCATATTATTGATCGAACAGGAAAAGATGTGGAAGGTTTTCCAATTAAATCACCTCAAGATATTACCTCTCCAATCACTTTATTAGATTACGACAACAACAAAGATTATCGAATTTTTATTGCATGTTCCGATAAAAAAATATACAACTATAGTTTAAATGGACTGAAAACAGTGGGTTACATTCCTTTTCAAACAAATCATCGTGTTGAGCTCCCTATTTCTTATGTAAAAGTAGGCCTCAGTGATTATTTAATGACAGGTGATGTAAACGGCAATGTCTATGCCTTTAGCCGAAAAGGGTTAGGCCGCATAGACTTTAAAAATAAAACAAACAAAAACTTAAATCATTTATACATACAAGAAGGAACAACCAGTGAAAATACAAAATTGATTTATGTAGACGATGAGAACAGCCAATTACATAAAATTTCATTAAGCGATAAAAAAGAAACCTTAAAACTAGGCAATGATATACAAGGATTTCAAACAATCTTCTCTTTCATAAATGATGATACTCAAAAAGATTTAATTTGTTATGGTAGTGCTGCCTTTTATGGCTACGATCTTTTCTCCAACAAACTCATTGAATATAGTAACGAACAAGCAGTTTACGATTACGTAGAATGCTTAAAAACGTCAACAAAATCAGTATTTATCGCGTTTAACAAAACTGAACAGAAAACAGATATAATTAACAGCGAAGGAAAATTAATTAAACAATATAACAACACAACTGAAAAACCTCTAGTCTTAGATTTGTATAAAAATGATAAACAATATCTTTTATTAATCAATCATAACTCAGTAAACTGTGTTGAGTTGAATTAATTTTTAATTTCTAAACACAATTTGTTTATCAAATACATCCACAATGATTTCTTTAGATTGATCAACTTTATCCGCTAAAATTTGTTTGGATAATTCGTTCAATACTTGTTTTTGCAAAACACGTTTTACTGGACGTGCACCATACTGTGGATCGTAACCTAACTGTGCCAACCAATCAATGGCATCGTCAGTAGCTGAAATTGTTAGGTGTTGTTCAGCTAAACGTTTTGCAATTTGTTCAAATTGAATTTTGACAATATTATGTACGTCATCTCTTGTGAGAGGTTCAAACATAATGACTTCATCAATTCTATTTAAAAATTCTGGACGAACTGATTTTTTCAATAAATCAAAGACTTCTGTTTTTGTTTTTGCTAAAATTTCGTCTTTATTTAATTCAGTTAACATATCAAAATTTTCTTGAATGATATGCGAACCGATATTTGATGTCATAATAATAATGGTATTCTTAAAATTAACCGTTCTGCCTTTATTATCAGTCAATCTACCATCATCTAACACTTGCAATAAAATATTAAAAACATCTGGATGCGCTTTTTCGATTTCATCTAACAAGATAACACTGTATGGCCTGCGACGAACGGCTTCCGTTAATTGTCCACCTTCATCAAAACCAACATATCCCGGAGGTGCACCAATTAAACGACTAACCGCATGTCGCTCTTGATATTCACTCATATCAATGCGCGTCATCGCATTTTCATTATTAAATAAATAATCCGCTAAAGCTTTTGCTAATTCTGTTTTACCAACACCAGTTGTTCCCAAGAAAATAAATGAACCTATTGGTTTTTTATTGTCTTGTAAACCTGCTCTACTTCTTCGCACAGCATCCGAAATAGCTTCAATGGCAGTTTGTTGACCAACAACACGTTTGTGCAATTCTTCTTCTAATGCCAATAATTTTTGTTTATCACTTTGCAACATTTTAGAAACTGGAATGCCTGTCCACGCGCTTATAACATCAGCAATATCTTCACTATCAACTTCTTCTTTTAATAGCTGCGAACCATTCGCTTTTGCCTCACTAAGTTTATCTTCTAAAGAAATTAATAAAGATTCAGCTTCTTGAATTTTACCATAACGAATTTCCGCAACCTTGCCAAAATCCCCTTGTTTCTCATAATTAGAAGCCTCTTGTTTATAATGTTCAATATCTGCTTTTACTTTTTGCACGCCTTCAATCGCTTCTTTTTCACTTTGCCATTTTGCTTTTAAAGCAATACGCTTTTCATTTAAATCAGCTAATTCTTTATTTAATAATTCCACTTTTGCATCCTCTTCCTCTCGTTTCATAGCTTCACGCTCAATTTCGAGTTGCATAATCTTACGCTCTAATTCATCCAATTCAATTGGCATAGAGTTAATTTGCATGCGTAATTTAGAAGCTGCCTCATCCATTAAATCAATGGCTTTATCAGGTAAAAAACGATCGCTGATATAGCGTTGAGATAATTCAACGGCTGCAATAATTGCTTCATCCTTAATACGCACTTTATGATGTGCTTCGTATTTTTCTTTAATCCCACGTAAAATGGAAATCGCATCTTCTGAGGAAGGCTCATCTACCATTACCTTTTGAAAGCGACGTTCTAAAGCTTTATCTTTCTCAAAATATTTTTGATATTCATTTAAGGTCGTTGCGCCAATGGCTCTTAACTCTCCACGGGCTAAGGCTGGTTTTAAAATATTAGCAGCATCCATTGCTCCTTCGCCTCCACCGCCTGCTCCTACCAGGGTATGAATTTCATCAATGAACAACACAACGTCGCCATTGCTTCCTATCACTTCCTTCACAACAGATTTTAAACGCTCTTCAAATTCTCCTTTATATTTTGCACCTGCAATTAAGGCTGCCATATCTAATGAAAATACTTGTTTACTTTTTAAATTTTCAGGCACATCACCGGCAATGATACGATGTGCTAAACCTTCTGCGATGGCTGTTTTACCAACACCAGGCTCGCCAACTAAAATAGGATTATTTTTTGTACGACGCGATAAAATTTGTAACACGCGACGAATTTCTTCGTCTCTACCAATAACAGGATCAAGCTTGCCATTGCGAGCTTGTGTATTTAAATTGATGGCGTATTTATTCAAAGCATTGTATGTTTCTTCTTGCGATTGACTCGTAACGTTTGAGCCTTTTCTTAATTCAAGAATGGTTGCTTTCAAGTTTTTTTCTGTCATCCCATTATCTTTCAATAATTGTGAAACAGAATCATTTGAACCTAAAATACCTAATAATAAAAGTTCAATTGTAATGTATTCGTCTTTAAATTCTTTTAGATAATTTGTTGCTTTTGCAATCGTTTGATTAGCGTTGTTCGACAAATAAGGTTGTCCGCCACTTACTTTTGGGTAAGACTGAACGATGGCTTCAACAGTTTTAGAAAAATTAGTTTGGTTAATTCCAATTTTCTTAAAAATAAATGGTGTCACATTTTCATCTACTTCTAAAATAGATTTTAGAATGTGTCCATTTTCTATGGCTTGATTTCCATTCGCTGTTGCTATTTGAATGGCTTGCTGAATGGCTTGTTGAGATTGGATGGTAAAATTATCAAAATTCATAATGAATTGTTTTTCTTAGTTAATGGTTATGTGTTTTGTTTTATCGTAGCGCTATTGTTTTAAACACTCACTCAAACTATAATCCAATGTAAAATTAACGCTATTTTTTCCGAAAAATCATGATCAATACAGACTGTTTGTCTGATAATAATCATAAAATCTGTCCTTTTGACTTAACATTTTTTACAAATCAAATTCGATATCAGTTATAAAATAATTCCTATTTTCACTAAAATTTAAAAAACATGAAGTATATAATTAGCTTATTAATTCTATTAGCATCTGTATTAAGTTACAGTCAACAAGCCACATTAAATCCAATTACTTGGAAGGCTATTTATACCCCTACAACTTTAAACGAAGGTCAAATAATACTAACTGCAAGCATAGAAAAAAATTGGCACATTTATTCTCAACGACCTACGGATGCTGGCCCAATACCAACATCATTTTCAATTACCCCACATTCAAATTTCACACTCGTTGGTAAGGTAGAAGAAACTAACGCTCATGAAGAATTTGTAAAAGCGTTTGATGCAAAAGTTTTTGTGTTTGAAAAGGAAGCCGTATTTACTCAAAAAATAACATGTCATACAAAGCAACCATTTATTATTGACATTAGTTTAGAATACATGACTTGTAATGATATGCAATGTTTACCACCTAAAACCATTAAGCTCCAAGTGGCAGTTAATCCTGAAAAATAAGTAGAAACAATAGAATTGGTTTAGGATTCAAATAATACAAACTTCTTTTATGGAAATGATAGGCAAAACTTAAAAATTAATTTTACTTTTATCTCAAATAATCTTTCATCATGCTTACAAAAATTAAACACTTCATCTTACTATTTTTCATCAGTTCAACGTTAGTTCAAGCCCAAGACAATCCTGTTCATATTAAACTATCCAACAAAAAAGTGTCGGCCTGTGAATATGATTTAATATTTACTGCTAGCATTGATGAGCCTTGGCACATGTATTCATTAAATAAATTAGCAGATGATGGTCCGAATCCTACTGTATTTACATTTACTAAATCGAAAGAGTATGAGCTAGTTGGAAAAGTAAAACAAGGTGCTCCGTTAAAAGAATTTGATAAAGTATTTGAAATGAACGTTGAATACTTTAAACACACTGCAACCTTTACACAACGCGTAAAATTATTAAGTGATAAAAAAATAAGTATAAAAGGTAAATATGAGTATCAAGCATGTACAGAAGAAAAATGCATTTTTCCACCTGCTGATAATTTTGAGTTTAACTTAACAGGAAGTGCAGAATGTTTAACATTACCTACAGACAACGCCTTGATTTCAGTTGGAACAGAAACGAATCAACCATCAGACTCTTTAACATCTTTAGATTCTTCGCAACATGCCACAAGCACGAATACGTTAGTTGAAACAAATTTACAGTCTGATATCGTAGAAGTTGAAAAAGAAACAGAAAACAAAGCATGGTGGGCTATTTTTTTAGCTGGATTTTTAGGTGGTTTAACAGCCCTATTAACGCCATGTGTATTTCCGATGATACCAATGAATGTGAGTTTTTTCACTAAACAAAGTAAAACAAAAGCACAAGGAATTAAAAACGCGTTTTTATTTGCTATCTCCATCATCATATTATACGTTGCTTTAGGATTGGGCGTTACGCTTATATTTGGTGCAGGTGCTTTACATTCGCTTTCAACGAATGTATGGTTCAATTTAGCATTCTTTTTATTATTACTTATTTTCGCCATGTCTTTTTTAGGCGCATTTGAAATTACATTGCCAAGTTCGTTCGTCAATAAAATAGATGCTAAATCTGATAAAGGCGGATACGTTGGTATTTTCTTCATGGCATTTACCCTCGTGTTGGTGTCGTTTTCATGTACTGGACCAATCATTGGAACACTCTTAGTTGAAGCTGCAACAAGTATTTCAGGGCCTTTTTGGGGAATGTTTGGTTTTGCTTTAGCACTTGCCTTACCATTTGGTTTATTTGCAGCTTTCCCAGGTTGGTTAAATTCATTGCCACAATCGGGTGGTTGGTTAAATACAGTGAAAGTAACCTTAGGTTTTTTAGAACTTGCCTTAGCGTTAAAATTTGCATCTAACGCTGATTTAGTTATTCAAGCTGGCATTTTAACACGCGAAGTATTTGTAGGAATTTGGATTGCAATCTTTGCATTCTTATCTTTTTATTTATTGGGCGTATTTAAAACGTCTCACGATAGTGATGTGAAATATGTATCTGTAGGAAGATTATTTGTAGCTTTAACTTCATTTTTCGTTTGTATGTATTTAATACCCGGATTATGGGGCGCTCCATTAAAATTATTCAGTGGAATTTTACCTCCATTAGAATATTCGGAATCGCCACATGGATTTGGAGGTTCAGCTGGAAATACAAATACACCTGCAGTTCCTAAAGATGCTGAGTTTGAAAAATACATGGAAGTAAATAAAAACGGAATTATTCACTTCAAAAATGATTACGAACATGCTTTAGCGTATGCTAAAAAAGTGGGCAAACCTTTATTGATTGATTTTACAGGACACGCTTGCGCTAATTGCCGAAAAACGGAAGATTATGTATGGCCCGACCACGAAGTAACGAAGCGATTAAATAATGATGTCGTATTAGTTTCTTTATACGTTGATGATAAAAGAGCGTTAGATCCAAAAGATTATATGAAAGTACAATGGTATGGTAAAGAGCGCGAAATAACTGACATCGGTGATAAATATAAATACCTGGAAGAAACCATTTACGGTTCTAGCACGCAACCGTTATATGTGTTAGTAGATAACAATGAAAAACTGTTAACGCCTGTAAGAGGTTACGATCCAAGTATAACAGAATATATTAAGTGGCTTGATACTGGTATTTCTAAATACAAAAAATAAGAGTCATGCGATTTGTTATTCAACGTGTTTCTGAAGCATCAGTTACTATTGATAATACAATACATTCAAGCATACAAGCTGGTTTATTGATTTTGATGGGCGTTGAAGAATTAGATACAACAAAAGACGCTGATTGGCTATGTCAAAAATTAATTGGTTTACGCATTTTTTCAGATTCGGAACATAAAATGAATCTTTCGTTGAAAGATATGAATGGTGATGTATTATTAGTATCACAATTCACTTTGTTTGCTTCAACTAAAAAAGGCAATCGACCTTCATTTATCAAATCTGCAAGGCCAGACATAGCGATTCCGTTATATGAATACTGCATCCAACAACTTTCTTCTTTACTTGAAAAACCTATAAAAACAGGTGTTTTTGGGGCCGATATGAAAGTTTCCTTGATAAATGACGGACCTGTTACTATTTTAATGGATAGTAAAAATAAAGAATGAAAATTTCTTTAACATCATTTTCAACTTGTGGATTTAATTTTTAATTCTTAAATTAGATAAAATTTAAACACATTTATATGAAAAAAAATTTACTACTTGCTGCTGTTTTATTAAGCAGTTTATCTCAATTATCTGCTCAATGCACAATCGTTCCAGGTTGTTCAACAGCAGCAACAGGTTATTGTTCAACACCAAGCAACGGTGCAAACTTGCCAAATGCAACGGTTTCTTCAGTATATAGCACAACAATACAAGTTAGTATTGCCTCAGCTTTTAGTGGTGTAACGGTTTCATCAGCGAGTATTACCTCTGTTACTGGTTTACCAACTGGATTAAGTTATTCAGTCAATCCAACATCAGGCGTTATCGCAGGTGGGTCTAATGGATGCATTCGCATAGCAGGAACTCCTTCAGTAGGAACTACTGGCACTTACACTGTTGTAGCAAATGCTAGTATTACCTCGCCACTTGGACCTGTTCCTCCCGTATCAATGAATTGGATTTTAACTGTAAATCCACCATTATCAACTGGTATAACAACTTCAAACTTAGCGTCTAATTTTTACATAGCACCTAATCCAGTAAGTTCTGAATTATTTATTTCAAATGATAATCATTTAGGAAAGGTTTCGGTTATTGATGCCCTTGGTAAAATAGTATTAGCATTAGATGCCAATTATTCTAATCAAACCACTATTAATGTTAGTTCATTAATCAAAGGTGTGTACTTCATTCAAGCAAATGATGGAGAAAGAATCATCACAAAGAAATTCATAAAAGATTAAATCATTTTCTTTTTCAATAAAAAAGCCCCTTTTAAGGGGCTTTTTTTATGCGTTGCATTAAATATGATTTATCTAAATCAATAAAATCATTCTCATTAGATGGAGCGATTCAAACTTTGTTTAAGCTGATCCGTCAACTCTCCAAAAACTTCATGATCTAAAATGTTATACTCATTTGGTAAATACGATTTAAAAATCGTTTTATGGTTAAGGTGATGAATTTTTTGACAAATGGTATACAATGGTTCTATGATATGTGAAGCGATGAAAATTGTTTTTTGTTTTTTATTTAAAATTTCAATGATGATTTGTAATGCCTTATTCGATTCCATATCTAAGCCATTAAAGGGCTCATCAAAAACAAAAATGTGTTTATCCTGCTTTAATTGCGATAGGATGAGCAATTTCTTTTTCATACCAGTTGAATAATTTTCGATAAACTCATCTAATGGCAAACTAAATAATGTGGCAAGTTCTGTTTCATTATAGTTTACATTCGTCATCGGAAAAACCGATAAAAATTCTTGAGCCGTAATTTTTGGATAAAAAAAAGATTCAGCATCGATATAGGCGATGTCTTGCTTCTTAATTGGCTTTCCATTATTCGTAATAGAACCTTTATCAGGCGCTAAAAATCCAGTTAACACATTAAAAAAAGTTGTTTTTCCACTCCCATTCAATCCAACGATGCCGTGCACACTATTTTCTTCAAAGTCTATGGTCATGTTCTCTAAAACAGGTTTGGTATTGTACGAAAATGTTAACTCCTTAATTGAAATCATCTAAATATGTTTTTAAATTATTGATAGCGTCTGTTTTAGATTGGTAATAAAATAGAATGGCAATTGGTAATAAATAAGGCATAACTAAACCCAAACTCATAATCATTAATTTAACTTGGAATTTAGTTGATCCTGAAAGATATGTATAGCCTGCATACTTTAATGAAATAACGGTTGATAGCATTAATAATGAATAGGCTAGAAAAAATACATTAAAAAAAAGTAGATCGAAATGAAACAACGTGTTAATACATAAAACCGGCACATTTATAGCAATTAACTTAATGGCGCCAGACCAAAACACTTGATTTACATGTTGTTTAGGCGTTGCTTTGGAACTTTGTAAAAGTTGAACACTTTCATTCGTATCATAAAAACTATATAGGATGGAATTAACTAAAAATAAAGTAACTAGCGGAAATAGTTTTACAAAACTTAGTATAAGTGATACTATAATTAAAATCAGTAATGAGAAAAAATGTTTTCGAATACCAGAAATAAAAACGAAATCTGTTTTTAACCGTTTTGATATGAGCATAAATTTAGCAGGTTTCATGGCTTTAATGGTTATGAATGGAATACCGATTAATGCTAAATGAATCAAAAAGAAGCAATACCAATAAGCAGAAAATAAACATGCTAACGTTATAGGCAAAGCGGCTAATTGGTACTCTATGATAAATTGCTGCTTGGGATGAATGAAATGTTTTTCAGCAAAAGAAATATCAGTTCTTGTTTTATGAAAATGATAAAACAAATAAACAATAGCCATCGCAACATAATGGCCAATTTGCTTTTCATGATTGAATGCAAAAAAAGATAAACCAAATAAACCAAATACAATCGGAACAACTAAAATTCCAAGATCTCTTTTAATCTGATACCACCTGATTTTTAAAATCTGCATGTAGGTTTTAAAAAATACTATTTTGTTTTTTGTTGTTGCATTGGATTTCCTCCAACACTTTGCCCACGACCAAAAGATTTAGATTTAAAGACATCAAAACGGTTTGGTGTTTCCTTCATATTCCATGTATTATTTTTTTCATCAATATCAGCGGTCTCCTTATAGGGATCTATTTGTACGGAAGCAACTTCTTTGTTTTTCGAAAAAGATTTCACCACATACTTTTCATTTTTACGCCATACATAAGCATTAATTCTATCAACGTCGGATGTTCCATCTTTATAATTCCATTGGATGATTAAAGGACTAACGCAACCACCTTTGTTGGCAAGAAACAATTCGTATACAAATTTATCTTTAATGTTTACAAAAGAAGAATCACTCAACGCCTCTAAATTCTGAAAACGATTAATTGGTCTCTTTTCAAGAGCTGTTCTCACTTCTGGTTTATAATGAAAATAAAAATCACGTAAGGTTGTATCTACATCAACCAAAAACTTCATACCTTCTTCTTTATTTCTTAATCGTGAAATGTATTCTATGTCTTTTGGTTTAGGATACATGCGAATCGTATCCAACTTTGTTGGCACTTTCTGATTATTAATAAACGTATAGGCTTTAACAGAATCTAAAGCAATATCCACTGGCTCCGTATCAAAAAACCAAGCTCTCCAAAACCAATCTAAATCAACCGCACTGGCATCTTCCATTGATCTAAAAAAATCTGCTGGTTCAGGATGTTTAAAAGCCCAACGGTTACAATATTGTTTAAATGCAAAATCAAATAACTCGCGTCCCATAATAGTTTCACGAAGCATATTTAAAGCCGTGCAAGGTTTTCCATAAGCATTAGGTCCAAATTGAATGATGTTTTCACTATTGGTCATGATTGGCTCTAATTGATCTTTTGGTAATTTTAAATAATCAACCATTTTGTAGGCAGGGCCACGATTGGATGGGTAGTTGTTATCAAATTCTTGCTCAGTTAAAAATTGCACAAATGTGTTTAATCCTTCATCCATCCAACTCCATTGACGTTCGTCGCTATTGATAATCATTGGAAAGAAATTATGTCCAACTTCATGAATGATAACTCCAATCATACCATATTTAGTCGCTTCAGTATAGGTGCCATCTTTTTCTGTTCTTCCAAAATTAAAACAAATCATTGGATACTCCATACCTTGAGCAGCTTCAATACTTTGTGCTACAGGGTAGGTATAAGCAGTTGTGTATTTCGAATACGTTTTAATGGTGTGCGCCACTGTTTTTGTAGAATACTTTCTATATAAACCGTAAGCTTCTTTTCCGTAAAAACTCATACACAACACTTTCTTACCTTCTACTTTAACTGGCATCAAGTCCCACATAAACTTACGTGAAGAACCCCAAGCAAAATCTCTTACGCTATCTGCTTTAAATATATAGGTTTTAGTGGTTGATGATTTATTTTTTTCTGCAGCCGTGCATTCATCCCGTGTAATAATTTCGGTAACATCTGCATAGTTGGAAATGGCTTTTGAATAACGTTGCATTTGCGTAGGCGTTAAAATTTGAGCGTAATTTTGGCATTCACCGGTAGCACATACAACATGATCAGAAGGAACCGTCATTTTCACGTTGTAATTTCCGAATACTAAAGCAAACTCTCCACGACCTGTAAACTGCTTGTTTTGCCAGCCTTGAAAATCACTGTACACGCACATGCGCGGATACCATTGCGACATCGTAAATAAATAATTATCATCTTCCGAAAAATATTCGTAACCACCTCTACCACCAATAGTATTTCTATTTGGAATTTTATATTGCCACTTCACCACAAATTTAGTTTTTGAATTACCATTTAAAACCTTTGGTAAATCAATACGCATCATCGTTTGATTAATTGTGTATTTTATTGGATTACCTATTTCATCCGTCACAGCCAAAATTTGAATCCCAAAACCTTTCAATCTTTCCTTTACATCCATGCCTTTGATTTGATCTTCATCATAAGGCTGCCCCATTTTATTTTCATCAAAATAATTATTATCAGCTGTTGGTTGATGTATGTTTTCATCCAATTGCATCCATAGATAATTTAATTTATCGGGCGAATTATTTACATACGTAACGGTTTCTTTCCCAATTAACATCAAATCTTTTTCGTTTAATGTAGCATCAATAACATAATCAGCACGTTGTTGCCAATACTTATTTCCAGGAGCACCTGAAGCCGCGCGGTATTCGTTAGGTGTAGGTAAAATACCTCCTAATTGTTCAAACTTGTTGCCATGGTTTGACAATGGATTGTTTTTAGAATTTTGAGCAGATGCCATAACAGTTAGGCATGAAAAAAAGACGATTGCATTAAATTTAAAACTCATGATATAAAGAAATTAAACGTTGTATAAAAATGAATAAAGCCACCAAAAATACAAATAAGGATAAGATGAATATCCAATATTTATTTTTGAATTGAGTAAATGTAAATAAAAAAACAGATACTAATACCATTCCTAAAACAATTACTAATTGACCTATTTCTAGTCCTGCATTAAAAGAAATTAATGGCATAAAAACACTTTCTTGTCTTCCTAAAAGCGACTTTAATAGATACGAAAAACCCATGCCGTGCACAAACCCAAAACTTAATGCTAAAGCATATTGTATTGATTTAAGCATCAAATGATTTTTATAGATATGATATATATTCAATACACAGGTTACCATGATTGTAAACGGAATGATTGTTTCAATTAAACTCGGATTGATTACAATTACATCAAACACACTAGCCGCTAAGGTTAACGAATGCCCTATAGTAAATGCCGTGATGAGCATTATTATTTTTTTCCATTCTTTAAAGGTAAAAGATACACAAAGCGCCATCACATATAATATGTGGTCATAACCATTCCAATCTAATATGTGTGTGAAGCCCGTGCTAAACCAAATATAAAATTCATCCATAAAAAATGTTATTTTTGTGTGTGCTAAATTTAAAATTCTTTAGTCATAAACTCACAAAAAATACACAAGTGGCAAAATTCACCTTGTTTGCTTTCCTATTGCTTTTGATGAGCTCATTTCACCCAATTAAACACCCATTTTATGTGAGTGTTGTTGAATTACATTACAAACAAAAAGAACAGACCTTACAAGTAAGCGTTAAATTATTTAGCAACGATTTGGAAGATGCTTTGCAACGAACCTCTAAAAAAAATATTGATTTACTACATCCAAAGGATCAAACAGAAATCGATTCGATATTATTACATTATATCAGCAAACGACTAGCGATACAGGTAAATTCTAAAACACAAGTATTGAATTTTATAGGGTTTGAAAAAGAAGAAGAAGCCGTTTGGACTTTCTTAGAAATAAAAAAATGTGCACTTCCAAAAAAATTAAACGTCAACACAACGTTGTTGTATGATTATTTACCTCAACAAATTAATATTGTGCATGCTGACATAAACGGAACAAAAAAAAGTAGTAAAGTCACCAATCCTGAACACTATATAGAATTTATTTTTTAGCCTTAACCTTGAATCGACATTTAATAATACTTGCAGGACCTACAGCCGTTGGAAAAACTGCACTTTCGATACAATTAGCTAAACACTATCATTGTCCAATTATTTCTGCTGATTCTCGTCAGTTTTATAAAGAGATGAGTATAGGCACAGCAAAGCCAAGCATTGAAGAAATGGAGGGTGTTACACATTACTTTATAAATCATAAAAGTATTGATGACGTTTACAATATGGGCGAATATGAAAAAGAAGCCATTGCATTAATTGATACATTATTTTCAAAACATGAATTACTTATTTTAGTTGGTGGTTCGGGATTATACATCAACGCTATTTTAAATGGCTTAGATGAATTTGAAGATATTCCCAATGACATTCGAGAAATAATAATAAAACAGTATACCGAAAAGGGAATTACATTCTTACAAGACGAATTGAAACAAAGGGATTTTAAGTATTACCAAGAAGTTGACCTCAACAATCCACAACGCATGATGCGCGCGCTAGAAGTTTGTATGCACAAAGGAAAACCTTTTTCAGAATACAGAACTAAAATTAAAAAAACAAGAAACTTTCATCCAATACCAATCTTACTTAACACCTCGCGAACTTTGCTATACGAGCGCATTAACCAACGTGTTGACCACATGATTGAGGTAGGATTAGTTGAAGAAGTAAAATCCTTATATTCAAAAAAAGAATTAAACGCCCTTAATACGGTTGGTTACAAAGAAATTTTTAGTTACTTAGAAAATGAGATTACGTTGAAAGAAGCCATTGATTTAATTAAACAAAATTCGAGACGATATGCCAAACGTCAATTAACTTGGTTCAATCATCAAGGTGATTTTGAAACATTTGAACCAAATGACATAGAAAAAATTAAGTCATACATCTCAATTATAACCGAACATAGTTAATCATGTTTTCCTTTCTAAAAGAATATCAGCACCTCAACAAAGCAATCATAAACGTTATCGTTGCTGAGTTTTTTATACAATTAGTTAATTGTACGTTCATGCTTATTTTACCTTTATACCTTGATAGAAAAGGATATTCTAACGAAGAAATTGCGTTATTTTTAACAGTGCGTTTTTTAGGTGTATTTTTATTAGCAATTCCTGTTGGCAATATGATCAAAGGAAAAGTGCTCAAACCTTTTTTTAATTTATCTGCTATTTTAGTTCCACTATTCGGTTTAACATCTGTGCTATGTATTTCATTAAAATTAACGTATTGTATTTATGCGTCCTTATTGCTTTGGGGCGCATCATTCACGCTCATGCAAATACCCATAACACCTTACATTTTACGAAATTCTGAATTGAAAGAACATACAGCAGGTATTTCATTGAGTTATAGCACATGGAGTTTTGCAGGTGTTTTAAGTGGTGTGTTAATTGCCGTACTGGATAAAATTAATCCGCTTTTTTTTAATGAAGAACGCATCTTGATTATATTTTCTATTTTAGGATTTGGCGGGATTTATTTTATGAGTAAAGTAAAGATCGTTGAAGTAGTAGATGATCCCACGAAAAAGAAAACTAAACCCATTAAACACGATTGGTTTTTAATTATCAAAGGTTTAGTTCCTACGCTTATTATAGCAACAGGCGCAGGCTTAACGATTCCTTTCATCAGTTTGTTTTTCGATAAAGTGCATCATTTTGATAAAGGTAGTTTTTCGTTTGTGAGTGCTATTGCGGCTGTATTAGTCGTTTGGGGTGCATTATTAGTTCCAAAAATAAAACAAAACATTGGCTACAAAATCGCCATACCAACAACTCAATCCTTAGCGATCATATCATTGGTTGCACTAGCCACAACCCAATTATATAGTCAATACTCCCTAGCGTTATATATTGCCATTGCTTGTTATTTACTTCGTCAACCGCTTATGAATATGGCTGGTCCAATGACCTCAGAATTAGTAATGAATTATGTTGGAAAGAAAAACAGAGAAATAACAAGTGCTTTAACTGCCGCCATTTGGAGTGGAAGTTGGGTATTAAGCGGTTTCTTTGTAAAAATTATGTTTAGTAAAAATTACGAGTTTGTTTCTATTTTTTTAATTACCTCCGTGATGTATGCTTTTGGTGTATTAACCTACTATTTTTTGATTTTAGATTATGGAAAAAGAGAAAAAGAAGGTTTAATCGAATAATTTTTAATTGTTATCTTTACCCACATGCCACGCTATTTTATACAATTGTCTTATAACGGAATCAGCTACAATGGATGGCAAGTACAAGATAATACTAAACTCACCATACAGCATATTTTACAAGAAAAACTAAGTATTATTTTTTCTGAACCTATCGAATTAGTTGGTTGTGGAAGAACAGATGCAGGCGTAAGCGCTAAAGATTACTTTGCTCATTTTGATTGTCAAAAAACAGATTTACACGAATCGGGTACTAATTATATTTATAAATTAAATAAAATTTTGCCTTTCGAAATCGCTATTAAAAATATTTATTTGGTCAAGGATAATGCTAGTGCTCGATTTGACGCACAATTTAGAACCTACGAATACCACATACATACGTATAAAAATCCTTTTTTATTTCAATCATCATTATTTGTTTACGGCAATTTGAATATAGCTTTGATGAACGAAGCAGCCACTTATTTATTATCCGTTGTTGATTTTACAAGTTTTAGTAAAGTAAACACACAAAATAAAACCAATGATTGCAATGTAATTTTTGCTGAATGGATTAAACTCAATGATCATGAATTTGTTTTTAAAATAACAGCCAATCGTTTTTTACGAAACATGGTAAGAGCCATCGTTGGCACATTGCTAGAAGTAGGAAAAGGTAAAATTACTTTGGAAGATTTTAAAACCATTATCGAAAATAAAAACCGATCAGATGCCGGCATGTCGGTAAACGCACACGCTTTGTATTTAACAGAAATAACCTATCCTCAATCTATCTTTTGTTAATGTCAGCAACACCTACTCCAACTAAAAAATTAAATATTGGTTTATTAAAACGAATTTTATCGTACAGTAAACCCTATCAATCCTTATTTATTTCGGCCATATTAATAACCATAACACTTTCGGCATTAGCCATTGTGCGACCGTTATTAATTAACAACATGCTTAATACCGTTGGAGCCACTTCAGCAACAGATCCACATTTTTTACAAGACTTAGAAAAAACAAACTACATCAACCGCATGGGATTGTTATTATTAGGTGTATTGTTGATAGAAGCTTTTCTCCAATTTCTAAATATCAATTTAACTAATTTGTTGGGACAAAACATTGTGAAAGATTTACGATCACAAGTATTTACTCATATTTTAAAATTAAAGAATACCTACTTCGACACTACTCCTGTTGGAACCCTTGTTACACGTGCCGTTTCAGACATTGAAAGTTTAAGTGATGTTTTTTCTCAAGGTTTTATAGTGATTTGTGGGGATATATTAATGCTTGTCATTTTTATCAGTGCCATGTTTTATACCAATTGGGCCATTGCCTTGGTAGCGTTAAGTAGCATTCCATTATTATTTGTTGCGACCAATTTATTTAAAAATGGTGTAAAAAAAACATTTACAGAAGTAAGAAATGCCGTTGCAAACCTCAATGCCTTTACCAATGAGCATATTACGGGCATGCGCATTGTTCAATTATTTAATAGAGAAAACATTGAATACGAAAAATTTAAAGAGATCAACGATAAACATAAAAAAGCAAACATTCGTTCCATTTGGTATTACTCCGTTTTCTTTCCAGTAGTTGAAATTTTATCAGCCGTTTCCATTGCCCTATTTATTTGGTTTGCGGGTGTTAATGCCAATACTTACAATATTAAATTAGGAGACATTACGTTTTTTATCATGATGATAAATATGGTTTTTAGACCCATACGCATGCTTGCCGACCGATTAAACACTTTGCAAATGGGAGTTGTAGCAGCTGAGCGTGTTTTTAAAGTAATTGATACCAACGAAGTGATAGAAGATTACGGAACGGAATTAACTAAACATTTAAAAGGAAAAATAGAATTTAAAAATGTTTGGTTTGCATATAATGCCGAACATTATATTTTAAAAAATGTGTCTTTTACTATTGAAAGCGGAAAAACAGTAGGTATTATTGGTGCTACAGGCGCTGGAAAATCAAGTATTATTAATTTAATAAGTCGATTTTACGACATCAATAAAGGTGAAATTTTAATGGACGAGGTGTCGATTAAGCATTATCAGCTCAATGCTTTGAGGCAATCCGTTGGTGTGGTATTACAAGATGTGTTTTTATTTAACGATTCTATTTTAAATAACATAACACTTCATAACGAACAAATTACGAAGGAACACGCTGTGATTGCTGCTAAAGAAATTGGTATACACGATTTTATTATGGCATTGCCCAATGATTACCATTACCAAGTTAATGAGCGTGGCGCGTCATTATCATCTGGACAACGACAACTCATTGCTTTTGTAAGAGCTTACATTTATAACCCGCCCATATTCGTATTAGATGAAGCCACCTCTTCTATTGATTTGGAAACAGAAAAACTGATTCAAAAAGCATCCGTTGAGATGGCCAAAAACAGAACGTCTATTATTATTGCTCATCGCTTATCAACTATTGAACATGCTGATTCTATTATTATTATGGAGAAAGGAGAAATTATTGAGCAAGGCGATTTACAACGCTTAAAACAACAAAGAGAAAGTGTACTGAATACCTTGTTGAAACACGGATAGAAAATATAATACAGATTGCTAAAAACTAACAAAGCCTTACTATTGTAAGGCTTTGTTATTGTGGGAGATACAGGGTTCGAACCTGTGACCCCCTGCTTGTAAGGCAGGTGCTCTGAACCAGCTGAGCTAATCTCCCATATTTGGGGTGCAAATATAAGTTGTTTTTTCTAATCTGCAAAATAAATCCACGTTTTTTTCGTAAAAAAAAGAAAATTTATTTTTCAATTTATAGGTGTTTTTATAATTAGCTTATTTTTAGCTATTTATAAGAAAAAACAAATAGCACATCATAAATAAACACAATTTAATCTTCGTAAAAATAGATTTTAATAAGCGCGGTGTCCCTCAAAAAATCAATTTTTCCTATTGAAATACGATTAATTTTTTGCCCTGTACGCAACTCTAAATCGGCCATCAATTCATGACGTTTTTCAGGTTTTATTAATTCAATGTTATCGTAAATAATCTGCTTCGCCGTTTCTTGTTTAATCAACACATTACTTTCTAATACATACGTTAACACTAATACTAGCGCATTAATTACAATAATGATTATAAATTCATAGTAATACGCAATGTCGTCTAACTTAATAACAGCCGTCATTAAGCCGATGGCAATTACCAAAAACAAATACGTCATGTCCTTGATACTTAAGTCTTCTGTTCGATAACGAAGCATACTAAATACGGCAAACAAGCCAAAAGCTGCGCCCATGCTAATTTTCACTTTATTTAAAAAGAAACACATGAAAAAAATAATGAGGTTAAAAACAAAATAGGTGAAAAATAATTCGCGATGCTTGTTCATTTTATAATAAATAAACCGAATTAAAATAAACACAGAAACCATGTTTATTAAAAAACGCACTCCAAATTTTAAAATAAAATCTTGAACAGCCATCGCGGCATCAGGAGTGATCACCTCGTCAATTTGTAATACAGTCATAGTCAGTTATTTTTTTTATTGATCGTAATGTTTCTTTAAATCGATTGGTTTTAATAGTTGGCTCAGTATAAGCCATTGCCATGCAATACTTGCTCAAAGATACTTCTTTAATAGCCAAATGTTTCATGATTAAAAAAAACGGAGAGCCTTTTGCTTTTTCTTTTTTTACTTCCGCAATAATGAGTGGATGGAGTTTTTTTGTATTCTGTCCATTTATAAATTCAATATGTAAATCGAGGGTAAGTCTTTCTTTGTTATTTACATTAACCAAGGTTATCCGCGAATAATTAACCCACAGTGATGGAACTAAAGTAGCAGGATCGAAAGGTGTGAACGTTTTAATAAATTGTTTGGCTTCGCTGTTCGATGCCAGTGAAGGCTCTGAAGTTTTCAGTCTATTCTTTATGGTTCTGTCTTTATTCGTTTTAAATTTCACTTCCAAAAAACCAGTATGCGAATTTATATAATTACGGTATCGTACTTTGTATCGATTTAATTTACCATGCAGATGCGCCTGATATAAAGCAAAATCAGAAGTGTCGTAATACAGGGTTTGATAATCGCTGATTCGTGTGTTATTTATTTCTAAAGCGTTATAATCTTTTTTTGTAAGTTCTAAAATATGGGCGAGTTGATTGGCATGAAATATAAATTTAGTATCAATTCGTTGCATTAATTTTACAGCATTCATATCATCCAACGAAATGGAATGAAACGTATTTAATATTGTATGAATGTTAGATAACATGACCTATTTAGTAGAATAAACGTATTTTTTTACAGATACTATTTTACTATCGGCATCGAGTGTTTTACGTTGTATTTTCAAACCTTTAGCGTCGTATAGGTAAACATGCTTTTTAACTAATTTTCCGAAAGGATCAAAAAATTGTTCTTCTGTTTTGTTTCCAATCGCATTGTATTTGGTGCATTTTTTTTGAACTAATTTAGTTGTAGCATCAAATTGTAAATCTTCAACTTCATCATTCTTAATATTATATTTTGTTTTATGAATACTTTTCAGTTGACCTATGCTATCATAATTTAATTTTTCGATTTGATTGCCATTTACATCAAACACAATTTTGGCATCGTAAAAAGTTTTGCCATTTTCAAAAATGGTTGTTAAAACAGTCTTTAATTTATACTTTTTTGCTTCTTTTCTATTTTGCGCAAAAGAACTTATTTCAACACAAAGTAATAAAATAAAATAAAACAGTTTATTCATACATTTTTTAATTTTGCTTTCCGTTAAAATTACTATTTTTTTGAAATATTGAACATCAAATAACCAAAACTTCGATTATCCCAATTAAATAGGAATCTTCAATTCGAAAGCTAAAATCATTAAAGTCTGCCATCGAAGTAATACCTTAATCATTTTATAAAAATTAATAATATATGTATTGAATAATACTTCTAAATTTAAAAATTAGAATATCTTTGTTTCCATTGAAAAAAAACATAACATATGCGCTATGTGTCTTTTGCTTAGTTGGAATTTTATTCAACTCATTTCATGCAACTTTTAGGTTATTAAAACAAACCACTACTATTGTTATAAATGAAATTGATTCTGAAGATCTTGAGGAAGATGAAACAGAAAAAAAGGAACTAAATGAAGATGGTAAAATTATTGCTCATTTCGACCTATTAGTTTTTATAAATACCTTACAAAATACGAGTGTTATAAATCCAACGGAATCAAAACTTGTTTCCATGATTAAAAATGTACAAGGACCTCCTCCTAAAATTTAGCTAGTTAATCTAATTTGTAAAAACGATTCGTTTTTCAAATAAACTATTTAAATTAATTTTTAATCAAATCATGTATGTTTCAGAAAAAAGTATTTGCCGATATTAAGGCAGGATTAGTTGTGTTTTTGGTTGCCTTGCCATTATGTTTAGGCATAGCCATGGCCTGTAAAGTTCCGTTATTTTCAGGAATCATTGCAGGCTTTATCGGAGGCGTTTTAGTAACTATATTGAGTGGGAGTAAATATAGTGTGTCGGGACCTGCTGCAGGATTAACTGCTATTGTTATTTCATCCATAGCTCAGCTAGGTAGTTTTGAATTATTCTTAGCCGCCACCATTATAGCTGGTTTAATACAGGTTATTTTAGGCATGCTAAAGGCTGGAACTATTGGTAATTTTATTCCAAATGCCGTTATCAAAGGTATGTTAGCAGGCATTGGAATTATTTTAATCATCAAACAAATACCTCATTTGTTTGGTTACGATAAGGACCCAGAAGGAGATGAACAATTCATACAAATTGATGGTGAAAATTCATTTACTGAATTAATTCACATGGTTAATTTTATTACTCCAGGCGCAATCATCATAGGTTTGGTATCCATCGGCATATTAATTATTGCAGAAAAACCATTTTACAAAAAAGATAAACTATTATCAAATCTTCCTGGACCTTTATTAGCTGTTGTATTTGGGATATTACTAAACATAGCGTTTAAAGGTTATGCTAATTTATCTATCGATGCACAACACCTCGTTAATCTTCCAACCATTCAATCTTTTTCAGATTTAAAAGACAGCCTATTGCTTCCGAATTTTTCAAAAATAGGGACGAGTACATTTTGGATTATTGCCATTACATTAGCTGTTGTTGCAAGTTTAGAAACATTATTAGGTATTGAAGCCATCGATAAAATTGATCCAGAAAAAAATGAATCAAATAGAAATAAAGAACTTATTGCGCAAGGCGTTGGAAACATGACCTCTGGCTTTATCGGCGGTTTACCATTAACATCCGTCATTGTGAGAAGCTCTGCAAATATCAATTCAGGCGCTAAATCAAAACTTTCAATCATCATACACGCCTCTTTATTGTTGGCCTGTGTTTTGTTTTTACCCTCAGTCTTGTCTGCAATTCCCAATGCTTGTTTAGCTGCTATTCTCATTTTAACTGGATTTAAATTAACAAAGCTTTCCATTTTTAAAGAACAATGGAAATTTGGATTAGAACAATTCATCCCGTTTATCATCACTATTTTAATTATGTTGCTTAAAGATTTGCTTTGGGGCGTATCCCTTGGTATCCTAGTTGCTGTTTTTTTTATTATCAGAGACAATATCAAATTTTCTTTTGAAACAAGTAAGGACCTAATAAATAATAAACAATACTTTTTATTGAAACTACCACAGCATGTTACCTTCTTTAATAAAGGATACTTGATTAAATACTTTAAAACAATTACGAACGATAGTAATGTTATCATTGATTTCAGCGTGAACAAAAAAACAAACAGAGATGCAATGGATGTCATCAATGACTTCATAGATAATGCACAGAAAAAAAATATAACAACCCAATTAATTAATTTCAAAAAATAAAAAAATGGATGCATCATACCGTAAACTCATAGAAGGAAATAAACGATTTTCATTATCAAAAAAATTTGAAGATCCTGAATATTTTAAAAAATTATCATTAGGCCAAACACCTGAATATTTGTGGATAGGCTGCAGCGATAGCCGTGTGCCTGCAAATGAAGTTACAAGTACAAAAAGTGGTGAAATTTTTGTTCATCGTAATATTGCCAATTTAGTGGTTCATACTGATATGAATATGCTTTCGGTTTTAGAATATGCTGTAAAATATTTAAAAGTAAAACATATCATTGTGTGCGGACATTATGGATGTGGCGGCGTAAAAGCCTCGATGACGAATGATTTTCATGGTTTTGTAGACAATTGGTTAATGAATATAAAAGATGTGTACAATAAAAACACACAAGAACTTGAAGCTATAACTGATATGGACAAACGCACAGATAGATTAACGGAGCTAAGTGTTATTGAACAAGTTCGTAATCTCGCCAAAACTACTATCGTTCAAGAAGCTTGGAAAGAAAGAACATTACACTTACATGGCTGGGTTTATGGAATCAACAATGGATTAGTGACCGATTTAAGCGTAATTCACGATGGAACTGAAGATATTGAGCCTATATTTAGATTTAACTTGTAATTAACTCTAATGTTTTTACTTTTTTAATAAACACAGCATTCAATTAATTTAGTATCAACTTCATCGAAAATTCAAAAGAATAGATAGTTGCGTTTACAAAAAATGTTAATATAAAAATGAATGTTTCTTTTTCGTTTTTTTATACTTAACTTTGTAAACGAATATGAAATTTTTAAAATCAACATACTTTTCTGTTTTTTTCTTAATGTGTTTTACAGCATCATTTGCAGTAAAAACATTACAAAATTTATCAACGAAACAACTGGTCGAAAAATACAATACAAAAGAATTATCCTTCGTGTCCCACAAATATGATCATTCCGGAAATTTGAATGATTCATTTTTTGAGGAAAACGAAAATGAGACCGAAGATGCTTTATTTATTCAAACATTTACATTACCTTATTTTATTACTTGTTTTCAGCAAATCACAGTAAAAACAAACTCGTTTTTATTTAAATCAACAACCGAAAAACTGACTTCCTCTATTTATATTTCGGTTTGTAATTTCCGCATCTGATTGATATTTAATTGCATTCTAAAATGAATGTTGCTTACATGCTAAGCTATTTTAAACACTTCATAACTTCAGTTATTTAGTGAAACAATTATTCAATATTGTTAAAAATAAATTAAATATTATATTATGATAAATAAAAATCAAAAAAGATACATACCTGCGGATGGATTAGCAGGATTAAAAGAAAATTTCTCAAAAGACGCTCTTTCTGGCTTTCTAGTATTTCTATTAGCGTTACCCTTAAGCTTAGGGATTGCTAAAGCATCGGACTTTCCAGCCATATTTGGACTAGTAACAGCCATCATTGGTGGTGTTGTCGTAAGTTTTTTCGCAGGTTCTCGATTAACTATTAAAGGTCCAGCCGCTGGATTGATTGCTATCTGTGGCGGAGCAATTGCGGCTTTTGGGGGTGGAGATACAGGCTGGCATTTAGCATTAGGCGCAATTGTTGTAGCTGGCATCATTCAAATACTATTTGGAGTATTTAAATTAGGCAAATTGGCTGATTTTTTTCCAGGAGCCGCTATACATGGAATGCTTGCTGCCATTGGAATCATCATTATGTCTAAACAAATACATACTTTATTAGGTATTGATCCTAAGTATTTAAAAGGTAAAGAGCCTTTAGAATTATTAGCCATGATTCCAGAAAGTATCATGCATGAAAATGCCCATATTGCTGAAATAGGAATCGCATGCTTGCTAATATTGATAGGAATGAGTTTTGTTAAACATCAAAAATTAAAAAAAATACCTGCACCATTAGTGGTACTAATAGTTGCTATTCCTTTAGGTATTGTTTTACATATAAAAACAGATGGTGCTATTTCTAACTTCTCATTAGTTAAAATTGGAAGTATATTCGACTCTTTTACGAACGGCTCCGTTATGAAAGGTGATTTTGTGAGCAGAGGCATTTTAAATGCTGATTTTACTGCTTTAGGAACTCATACAGGAGAATTTATAATGTATGTTGTTTTATTCTCTTTAATTGGAAGTTTAGAGTCATTATTAACAGCAAAAGCAATTGATGGAGTTGATGAATTTAAACGAAAATCAAATTTTAATAAAGATTTAGTAGCGGTTGGTTTAGGAAATACGGTTTCTGGTTTATTAGGAGGTTTGCCAATGATTAGTGAAGTAGCGAGAAGTTCAGCAAATGTTAGTAATGGTGCAAAAACACGTTGGGCCAACTTTTTTCATGGTTTATTTTTACTATTGGCTGTGCTTGTTGCTGTTCCTGTTATTGAGATGATTCCAAATGCTGCTTTAGCGGCGATGTTAACGTTTGTCGGCTTTAGACTTGCTCATCCAAAAGAATTTATTCATATGATGCATATAGGTAAATCACAATTTATAGTTTTTACAGCAACCGTAATTGTAACCTTAGCAACAGATTTATTAGTTGGGGTTGGAACAGGAATTCTACTTGAAATTATAGTTAATTTAATGAATGGTGCTTCTTTTAAACATTTGTTTAAATCAAACACTTCCTTAACAAAACAAAGCGAGGAAAATTACACGCTAACAATAATCGGCGGTTTACTGTTTACTAATATTTTAGGATTTAAAAAAGTATTCGCAACATTACCTCAAGGTAAAAACATCACTATTGACGTTAGTGCGGCTCAAATAGTAGACCATACATCTATCCTTACGTTAAATAGTTTAGTTGAAGACTACAAAGATGATGGAGGACACATAAAAGTTGAAGGATTTGATAACCATAAACAACTTGGTCACGCAGCTACGTCAACTCGTGTCATAAAATTGAGTTAAAACTCTATAAAAAACTTGTTAAGTTAATAGTAAAAAAGGAAGTTTTTAACTAGTAATTTTTACTTCTTACCTTTTATTAAAAACTTAACAAGTCCAATTATTTAAAAAAATATACTAATGAAAAAAAATATTATGCTATTTGCTATTGCCTTTTCAATAAAAAGCATAGCTCAATTACCAAGTGTGAAATTTAAAGATGGTTTAAAAATATATTTAAGCGATGACAGCACAAAATATATTAAGGGGACAGGATTAGCTCAAATTTGGGCACGATATACCGATAACAATCCAGGATCAACCATTTATGGAACACAAAAAAAAGAAACATTTGACGTTGGCCTAAGAAGGGTGCGGTACCAAATTATGAGCCAAATAAATAAAAAAACTTTTTTCTATAGCCAATTTGGCATCAATAGCTTTAATAATTTATCGACAAGAAAATCTCCTTTATTTTTTCATGATGTTACAGCTGAATATAGTGTCTTAAAACAAAATTTAATTATTGGTGGCGGCTTAAATGGTTGGAATGGAACCTCCCGATATTCTTCATCAGCAGTAAGCAGTATTTTATGTCTCGATTTACCTGTCATTGAAGAGACAACAAATGATGTTTCAGATCAATTTGTAAGAAAATTAGGGATTTATGCTAAAGGAAAAATTAACAGATTTGATTATCGCATAGCAGCTTCAAATCCTTTTCCAGTTCAAAACGCCCTTACAACCATTGCAACTTTACCTTCAACAGTCACTAATACATCTTACTATTCTACAAAAGCCCCTGAATTGCAATATCAAGGGTATTTTATGTGGCAATTTTTAGATAAAGAAAGTAATCAATTACCCTATATGACGGGTTCATATTTAGGAAAAAAGAGAGTATTTAATATTGGGTCTGGATTCACCTATCAAAAAAACGCCATGTGGTACAGAAATGATATTGGTGATACAATTTCAAAACCATTACAGCAATTTGCAGTGGATGTATTTTTGGATTATTATTTAAATAAAGAAAAACAAAATGCTGTAACTGCATATTGTGCATTTCTTAACTATGATTTTGGCCCAAATTATATTCGTAATGCAGGTGCTATGAATACAGCCAATGGCACAACTAGTTCTGCAAGTTTTAACGGGGCTGGAAATGCTGTACCATTAATAGGAACAGGCCAAGTATTATTTGGACAAGCAGCGTATTTATTTAAAAAAGATTTATTGGGAAAAGAAGGCACATTACAACCCTATATTTCTGGATCTTACGCAAATTATCAAAAATTAAAAGACCCAGTATTGATTTATAACATCGGTTTGAATTGGATTATGAGTGGACAAAACGCTAAACTATCTTTAGATTATCAAAGCCGTCCTATTTTTAATAGCGCCAGCGATGGCAGCATTCATGAAACAAAACATGCGAGACGTGGCCAAATTGTAATGCAATATCAAGTTGCATTTTAAAATAAATAGTAAAGTTTTATCACAAAAACTATAAAGATGAAAACAGAGAACAAACTATTTCATGAACACGAGGTACTTCACGAATTAAAACATTATTTACCTGCACAAGCTCCGTTAAAAGATTTTATTCATCATAATACATTACATGCTTTTCAAAATTTAAAATTTGACCACGCTATTCGTAAGGCATCAAAAATGTTTGGCTATACAGTTTCTCTGCCATTAGAGGAATTCAGAAATTTATATAAAACAAAGCGTATCAAGCAAGCAAATATTGAAAAATACATTATTGAAAAAAAAGGAAAAGAAAACTTACATGAATGGCTGAACAAATTGTTAGTTAAAGACTATGATACTTCTATTTCTCCAAAAATCGGAAGTCTTCGTTCTCATTGGAAATCTCAATATCATATAAATTTAGATTCAATAACTCACCCAAAACTATTTAGAATTTTGTGTAGCTACCTTGATCAAGGAATTTCAATATGGAAATTTCCAATACATGAAAAAGGGTTTTTAACTTCGCTAAGAGAACTTGAAAAAAATAGTTTGTCAAGTATTTTTAAAACAGAAAGGGTTAGAAAATTATTTTTAAACACACGGTGTGAGATCGAAAGTTTAATGGATATTTTGGTTGGTAAAAATGCGTCATATAAGCAATATATCTTTGATCAGCAATTTGCTCATCAAGGTTGGAGTGGAATGGTATCTGCTATTGAAGACCAACCTCAAACATTATTAGATCCAAAAAAAATATCTTTAGAAGAACTAATAGTTTTAGAATGTTTATTGGAAATTGATACACTTGATAATAAGTTTGGTGAAAATTGGGCTCCTCTTGGAAATCAATTACATGAAAAACCTATTAATTTATTTGACGATGTTAATCCAACTGAATTAAGTGAAGTTTTATTTATTTGGCAAAATGCATATGAATGGAGTTATTATGACAATGTTTTAGCAGGCTTACAAGCCGTAAAAAAAAACGGATCAACTCAATCAAATGCGTCTTTTCAAGCTATGTTTTGCATGGATGATAGAGAAGGGTCATTAAGAAGACATATTGAGCGCGCTGATGTTAATTGTCAAACATTTGGCACGCCTGGTTTTTTTGGAGTTGAGTTTTACTTTAAACCAGAGCATGGTAAATTTTATAGTAAACTTTGTCCAGCACCTGTTACACCTAAATTTCTAATTAAAGAAATTGATACAACGAGTGTTAGAAAAAAAGATGCCCATTTTGCAAATCAATCCCATTCATTAATTCGAGGTTGGTTAATTTCACAAACATTGGGTTTTTGGTCAGCTTTTAAATTATTTACAAACATTTTCAGACCAACCTTGAGCCCTGCAACTGCGCACTCATTTAATCAAATGGATCAATTTTCAAAATTAACAATCGAAAATACAAATCTAGATGATAGAGAAAATGATTTACAAATTGGGTTTACAGTTGATGAAATGGCAAGCCGTGTTGAAGCATTATTAAAAAGTATTGGCTTAATAAAAGATTTTGCTCCTATTATATATGTAATTGGGCATGGTTCAAGCAGTGTAAATAATCCGCATTATGCAGGGTATGATTGTGGGGCATGCTCCGGTCGACCAGGTTCTGTTAATGCGCGAGTTGCTTGCTATATGGCAAATAAAAAAGAAGTTCGAGCTTCATTAGCTAAAAATGGAATAGTTATTCCTGATTCAACACAATTCGTTGGTGCCTTGCATGACACCTCGCGAGATGATATTAACTTTTTTGATGAAAATTTATTAAGTGACTTAAATCGAGGATACCATAAGCACAATGAAATTATGTTTAAGAATGCACTTGATGAAAATGCTAAAGAACGATCTCGCAGATTGGTTTCTATTGATACAACCTTATCAGCAAAAGAAATTCATAAGAAAATAAGAACACGTACCGTTTCTATATTTGAACCTAGACCTGAATTAAACCATGCCACGAATGCCTTGTGTATTGTTGGTGGACGTGATTTAACGAAACATTTGTTTTTAGATAGAAGGGCTTTCATGAATTCTTATGACTATAAAATTGATCCAGATGGAAAAATATTAACAAATGTCATGAAGCCATTAGGTCCAGTTGCAGGTGGTATAAATTTAGAATATTTTTTCTCTCGAGTTGATAATCAAAAATTAGGTGCTGGAACAAAATTGCCGCATAACGTGATGGGACTTTTTGGGGTTGCAAATGGAATCGATGGTGATTTAAGACCAGGTTTGCCAAGCCAAATGATTGAAGTTCATGATCCAGTTCGTTTGTTAATTATTGTTGAACATTTTCCTGAAGTTGTTTTAAATACAATTAAATCAGTTGATGCGATGTATGAATGGTTTATAAATGAGTGGATTAATTTAATTGCTGTAAATCCAGAAACAAAACAAATTCACTTGTTTAAAGAAGGGAATTTTGTTCCATACGAGCCTAATGAACAAAAAATTGAAACAATATCTGATATGACTCCAATTCTAGAATCAACTTTAGAAAATATCCCCGTTTATTTAATTAAATAAAAATACTTTTATGCAATCTATCATTCAATATTTTATTTTACTTCCTTTAATAGGATATATCATAAGCATTCTCATTCCCAGTAAAAGCGAGAAATTAATCTCAAATAGTGCAATCTATATGGTAGGATTGCATTTTATAAGCTTTGTTTGCTTTTTAGGGTATTGGTTATTTAACGGGCATAATACAATCGATTTTAAAAATATCGTCATTTATAAAGCTACCAATTATGAATTTTTCATCGACTTCTTTTTCGATAAAATAACTGTGGTTTATATGCTTGTTGGTTCATTTCTGACATTTTTAGTTACAATATATTGTAGTTATTATTTACATAGAGAAAAAGGTAATAAACGTTTTTTTAATACAATCATGCTTTTTTATTTAGGTTATAACATTACTATATTTTCAGGTAACTTAGAAACATTATTTGTTGGTTGGGAAATTTTAGGTATTTCTTCCTTTTTATTAATTGCTTTTTATCGTGATCGTTATTTACCAGTAAAAAATGCATTTAAAGTATTTTCAATTTATCGGTTAGGTGATGTTGGTTTAATTTTAGCCATGTGGATGAGTCACCATTTATTTCATGAAAATATTACTTTTTTCCAATTACAAAATGATGAACTAATAAGTCATCACTTAGAGAATCATAGTATTATTGGGGTTTTTGTTGCCTTAATGATCTTAATTACTGCAGCCGCAAAATCTGCACAGTTACCATTTTCATCTTGGCTGCCAAGAGCTATGGAAGGCCCTACTCCGTCAAGTGCTATTTTTTATGGTTCACTATCAGTCCATTTAGGTGTATTTTTAATGTTAAGAACAATTGAATTATGGGAACATCAAACTTCTGTGAAAGTTTTAATTGGATTATTAGGCTTAACAACAAGTGTCGTTTCAACGGGTATTGCTAGAGTTCAGTCTTCAGTAAAAAGTCAAATAGCCTATTCTTCCATATCTCAAATTGGATTAATATTTATAGAGTTATCTTTTGGTTTGGAAACATTAGCATTAATACATTTTGCTGGAAACGCTTTTTTAAGAACCTATCAATTATTAGTATCCCCATCAACTGTTAGCTATTTGATTAGAGAGCAGTTTTATAATTTTGTACCTAGAACTAAATCATTAGAAGATTCATTTTCAAAAAAAATAAAATACACGTTCTATATTCTTTGTTTAAAAGAATTTAATTTAGATACGTTTATGTTCAAATTATGGCGCCCCTTAAAGGTTATGGGAAGAAGTCTTAATTTTGTTACTGCAAAAAACATTTTATTTTATTTTATTCCTGCTTATGTTATCGGTTTAATTTGTTTGTACTATGAAAGCTTAATTCCGGAACAAATTCATCATTTTTTACCTACACTATTTTCATTTATTGGATTTGTTATGGTTTTAAAATCTTATACTGAAAGAAAAAACGTACACATGGCCTGGATTTTAATCATTATGAATCATTTTTGGATTGCACTTGCCATTTCTTTTAATGAGCATTATGTTTATACACAATCACTTCTTTATTTAAGTGGAATTGTATTCATGGGTGCAATTGGATTTATAACGATACAAAAATTAAAAACATTAGAAAGCCATGTTGATTTGAATCAATTTAATGGACATGTTTATGAACATCCAAAATTTGCATTTGTATTTTTGCTTTCTTGTTTAGGATTGACTGGATTTCCTATTACCCCGACATTTGTTGGTGAAGATATCATATTTACTCATATACATGAAGATCAAGTTGCTTTAGCTTTTTTTACAGCATCAAGTTTAATTATTGATGGTATCGCCGCTATTAGAATTTACGCTCGATTGTTTTTAGGTCCTCATATTAAAACGAATCATGAAAGTGCATTTAAATCTTCTTAAAACATTCTTATCGGCACTAATTAGTTCATCATTAAGATTAAAAACTATTTGTATAACATTGTTTTTAATTAAAAACTTTTCTGTATTTTCTCAACAAAATTTCATTAATGTTCCCTCATCGGAAGTAACACTAAAACATAAACTTTTTTTTCAACAACAGTTAAATTTTAATGAGCTAATTCAATCCAATAGCACCTTAAATTTAGGATTAGGAAATGGTTTTGAAGTAGGAGCAAATATTTTAGGACTAAATTTTAGTGATAAACAAAAATCATTTTTGCATAATGATGAAACAGATACAGATCCATACAATCCTTTAATTTTAATTAACGGATTAAAACAATTTGAATTATCTGAGCATATCTCGATTGCAACTGGAACTCAATTAGGATTGAATTTTACTGACAATAAGAAAAGAGCTAAGGCTGGTTTAGCTTATTTTAATTTACGCTTTACAGATTTATTCGTTAAAAAAAGTAGTCTAGTAATAGGGTCCTATTTTAATTCAAAACATTATGGTGGCTCAGGCAATCGTTTTGGTGCATGGGTTGGGTCTGAAATTCCTATTAATCCATATTTTCATTTAATGGCTGAAAGTGTGCTTGGGAGTAATGCGCTTTGCTATACTTCATTAGGAGTTATTTTATATCCAGTAAAATGGATGCCACTCACATTTGGTATTCAAATACCAAATGTAAAAAACAATTCTTATTCGTTTGTATTTGAGTTAACTATTATTCCTTTATCTATTAAATAGTAATTTAAATAACAATGATATTTAATAAACTAACAACTTAGTGTTATCATTTTTGTAATTATTAACTTTTCTGTGAATAAATTTTTCTGTTATTTATATTATTAATAACGTTATTACTTTTTAAAATAAGTGAGTTATAATTTAAATGACTACAGATCAACATACTGAATCTTCATCGAAAACGTTTAGCATACTGCGCTTTATGAAGCGCCTATTTTTTGGTTTACTAATTTCAATTACCTCTTTACTAACGATAAGCTCTTTTTTAGTTTACTTTTATGAAGATGACGTAAAAGCCATTATCATCAAAGAATTAAACAAACATCTAAATAGTAAAATTACAGTTGAGCCTCAAAATATTGATTTAACCATTATTAAATCGTTTCCAAAATGTGCTCTTGAATTTAAAAACATATTAGCATTAGAAAGTAAGGATTTTAAAACACAAGATACTTTATTATTTGCTAAACGATTGTCTTTAAATTTTGATATTAAAGATTTATTCAATAAAAATTACACCATCCATAACATTGAATTGGAAGATTCAAAAGTTAATTTAAAAATTGATAAATATGGAAACGAAAATTATAGCATTTGGAAAACATCAGACACTATTACATCGAGTGATAGTTTAGCATTCGCCTTAGAAAACATTAAATTAACTAACGTCTTTTTAAATTACAAAAACGCGACTAAGAAAATAAAAATTTCTGCGCATCTTTATGATTTTGTTTTTAGCGGAAAATTCAACGAAGCTAATTATACATTAAAAACAAAAGGCCTAGCGTATGTGAATATGTTACAAATTCAAAAAGTAACATACATTCGTGAAAAGCAATTAAAATTGGATACGGAAATAGAAGTCTTTGGTTCTCTTTTCAAAATCAAAAAAGCAGACACCAAAATTAACGCCACGTTATTAAATAGTTCTGGTTTATTTGAAATAAAAGATAGTTTGTTAGCACTTGATATTCAATTTACAGGGAAAAACTTAGACATCTCTTCTACTCTATCTTTACTGCCAGAAAGTTTCCAAACTAAACTTAATGAATATGAAAGTGATGGAATATTTTATGCAAATGGTGAATGCCATTACAAAATTGGAAAATCTTTTTCATTGAACTCAACCTTTGGCATTAAACAAGGCAGTATTACATATAAACCAACTAAAACGACATTAAGTGATGTGAACCTAGAAGGACTTATCAATATTCAAGACCATAATAGCGTATTACAATTAAATAACATAAACGCCAATTTAAATTCTAATACATTTAAAGGTCAAGTTGAGTTATCCAATTTTAATGATCCTTACATTAAACTTAACGTTGAAGCAAATACGAAATTAGAAGAATTGATTTCATTCTATCCAATCGATACCTTACAAAACTTATCAGGAAGTATCCTGCTAAATGCACAAATAGAAGGGAACTTAAATGAATTGAAATCTAATGCATTCAGTCCAAACGTAATAGCCAATGGACACGCTACTTTAAAAAATATTAAAGCGCAATTTAAACAAAGTGAAAAAGAAATTAATATTCCTGAAGGAGACGTAACATTAATAAACAGAAATTTACAAGTTTCAAATTTAAAATTAATCAAAGGAAATTCGGATGTTATTATTGTTGGAGATATTCCTAATTTTTTAGAGTACGTTTTTGATTCTAAAACTAACTTAATAATTAACTCAACGGTAACTAGTCAAAACATTGAATTAGAAGATTTCTTATTTAAAAATCAAGAAGAGTCAAAAGAATCATTGGTCTTTATTCCACCAAATATAGAATTGAATTTAGTGGTTGTTATAAAAAAATTAGCCTTCCAAAAATTTAAATCGTCACAATTGAGTGGTAAATTATTTCTTAAAAATCAAAAGATAGCCATCAACGATGTCACATTTTTGGCCATGAATGGAAACGTGTCTATCAATGCCTTTGCTGATGCTAGTGGAGAAGATGACATTAAAATTTCCGGTGATTGTAATCTATCTAAACTAAACATCAAAGACATGTTTACTGAACTCAATAACTTTGGGCAAACCACCCTACAAGATAAACACTTAAAAGGATTTATAACAGCTCATATTGATTTTACAGGTAATTGGAGCAAAGCCTTAGAGGTTGATTTAAATAGCTTGAATGCAAATAGCAGCTTAATAATTGAACAAGGCGAATTGATTGGTTTTAAACCGTTAGAAAGCTTGGCGAAATACATTGATTTAAAGGAATTAAAACACATTAAATTTTCAGCTTTACAAAGTAATTTATCTATTAAAAATAGAACCATTACGCTACCCAAAACATCCATTAAATCCACGGCCATTAATTTAGATTGTTGGGGAAGCCATACCTTTGACAATGAAATTGATTATCACATCCAATTACTCATTAGCGAATTGTTAGCTAAAAAACAAAAAGCTAACAAACCGTTTGATGAAGAACTATCACTTGTTGAAAACGATCCTGATAATCGAAGAAGCGTGTTCTTATTAATGAAAGGGAATATTGACAACCCGACTATCACTTACGATAAAAGTGGAGCAAAACAAAAAATAAAAGAAGATTTAAAAGCTGAAAAACAAACCATAAAAAATATCCTAAAAGAGGAATTCGGACTATTTAAAAAAGATACCATTTCAAATCGTAAAAACAATAATTTAAAATCTGATCAAAAATTTCAATTAAAGATTGGTGAAAATGAAACAAAAAAAGACAAACCTTTGCAACCTAAAAAGAAAGAAACGGATGACGATGATTTTTAAATAATCAATAGTTAATTGGCATAAAAAAAGCGAGAATTTAATTCTCGCTTTTTTTATGCTTTGTATTTCTTATTTCCCAGCTGGGCTTTTGAAAAAATCAATTTGCTTTTTATTATTTGGATCTAAATCCTTAACAATTGTAAAATATTCTTTTGCTTTTGCATTATCCTTCAATGTCAAAGCATTATATCCTAAATACTCACATGCTTCAATAACATTAGCTTTGTTACTTGCTGTGGTCCTTTCTTCAGGCTTAACTAAGGTCATGGCAGCTTCATAATGGGGTTTAGCTAACCATTTTTCGTTTTTCAAATCTTGTTGTGTATTTGCTTTTGCTCTCCAAAAATAGGCTGTAGCAAAAGTTGGACTTAACTGACATAATCTCGAAAAACACGTATCCGCTTTTACAAAATCTTTTGGTCCAAAATAATAAGAACGACCTAAATCAAAATAATCAGCACCAGTTAAATTCTTGGGATTTCCATCCATTAATCTTTCATAGGTTTCAATTACTTTGAAATATTTTTTCGCTTTCATATTTGCTTTAGCAATCTCCCTAATGATGTCAGATGATTTTGCAGGATCTAATGCAATGGCTTTTTCCATTTCGATTACACCTAAGCTGTCTTTTCCTGTTTTTGCTAATAATATACCTTTGTATTTGTAATCAGTTGCTACGTATTTAAAATTAGGAATCGCAGTTGTTTTTTCAAAAAACGTATTGATTGATACTAACCCCTTATTAAAAGCTTCTTTATCTAAGGTGTTACCAATTTCTGCATAAGAATATCCTAACATGCGATCTAAATAAAATTTAGTGTTTCCAGCTTTCTGCAAATTTTCTAATTCAGCAATGGCTTCGTTGTATTGTTTGTTGCTAAACAAGAAGGAAGCGTAGCGTTCTCGCGCATCCAAACTATTATTTAATTCTAAGTATTTTTTATAGCTTTCAACAGCATTTGCTTTTTGACCAGCCTTATAATATAATTCGGCTTTTTCGCGGTAAGCAGGCGCATAGGTAGGATCAGTTGTTTGTGCTTTTTTATAAAGATCAAGTGCTAATTGATAATTCTGTCCGCGCTGATACAATCTCCCTGAGCGCAAATCTCCTTTCGGTGATGCAGGATTTAATTCAGTTGTTTTATTGTAGTTTTTAATTGCTGGCCCACCATCAGTCGGATTTTTTTCCAACATAGCATCACCCATTAATAAATAACTTTCTTCATTTTTTGGTTCAATTTTTATTGCCTGATTTAATAAGTTAATGGCTTCATCTAATTTCTTTTGCTCTGCGTTAATAAATATGTCTGCTGTTTTACGCTTCACCTCAGCACTTTTAGGGCCAAGCGTCGATGCTTTAAATAACTGCGTTTCAGCTTCTTTCTGCATTCCTTTATACCAAAGTATTTTTCCTAATCCAACATAGTTTAATGGATAGGTTGCATTTAACTCTGCACCTTTAGCATAACATACATTTGCAGAATCTAAATCCCCTTTTCTGAAATAGTTTTCTCCAAAATAAAAATAATTATCTCCTTTGGTTGGCTCTTTTGCAATAAGTGCTCTGTAATCACTTGCTGCCGATTCAAATCTTTCGTTATCCGTTTTAACCACAGCCTCTCTTAAGGTTTGTGCATTAATACATTGTGTGATAAGGATACTAGTTGTTAAAAACACTACTTTTTTCATATCTCAATTTATTGATGTTTTATTATTTAATGTGAGCTACCAGAAATTGTAGCTTATTATTTATCTAAATTTAATGTTGTTTTTTTTCGAGGTCAAATATAGTTATTTTAGAAAGATATGCATTCTGTAAAAAAACGGTTTGATGTTATTTTTTTATTAAATATTGCCTTAGCGCGATTCATTATTCTATAAATTTACAATTAATAAAAACAAATTCAATCTTCGATTGAGGTATTAAGACTTTTTAAATACCTGATTTAACATTATTTTACTTAGCCATAAAAAAAAACGAACCAGTATTGGTTCGCTTTCATTTTTACTTGATAAGTGTCTATTTAAAATTTATAATTAAGTCCTACACCTAGAACTTGCTTAAATTGAACATCTGGACCAACGGTCCCTTTTTGATCACCCACATTTCTCAGTAATTTAATATCATCATCGTAAATGAGTTGTGTAGAAACGGTTGCTGAAATAAACTTATTCACTTTTAATGTAGTAAGTGTTGTCCAGTTAACATCGACGTTTTGTGGGTTATGTAAGTAATTAGAGAATAACTCTAAAATAGTTTGAAACGTGATGTTTTCCATGACTTTGGTTTTATATGCCATTTTAAAATATCCCCCTAATTCTTCTCTATGATTTTTGAACTGCTGTGTGATAGTGCCTCCGTTATAAGGATCTCTGATTTCTTTTTGAACTCCAAATGCCCCGATGCGAGCTAAACTATCGTCATTGACAATGGTAAATTTACCTGTTAACGGAGAAATAAAAATGGTGAGATTGTCATTTGGCTTATAATCAAAACCCATGGCAATTAAGCCATATGCGGGTGCCATTAATTTAGAAATATAAATGGAATCATTTGGATAATTATAGCCGTTAGCAAATTGTGTTCTAAAATCCGCTAAAGCAGAATAGTACCATTTTTTATAAGCATGTCGGCCATATTTAGACGTAATTTGAATTTTATCGTCATTTTTCCACCAATTTTTATTATTGCCTTGTTTAATAACACCATATCCTAACTCCAATGCGTTATCCCACGATGATTTATCATGTCTGTAATTGGCGGAAACGTTTACCAATCCACCTAATGAAATTGAATTATTACCCCCTGCAGCCCAATTAGTTAATGATACTTGTTGTCCATTAAAAGAAATTACTCCGCCAAGTTTCCATGGTTTAATGGTATCAGGTATCATTGTTTTTAATTTGTCGGCTTCCACAAGCAATTTTGCAGCATCTTCTTTAATAACTTCTTGAGCAATAGACGAAACCGCAATAAAAAATAAAGAAATAAGTAATGATTTTTTTTTCATAGTTTAATACATTTAAAGATTTGTAAATCTACAAAAACAATTTTTATACCAAAACATTGATAATTAACTAATTGTTAATTTTAATTTTGATTAAGCAATAAAGCTAACACCTTAGTTAGCTTGTATTTTATACCACTTAGTGGTATTAGCGGGAGAAACCGTAGTCAGAATTTGAACGGCTTTAGCTTTTTGATCAGGTAAACCTTTCGAAAAAATATTGACGATTTCATCCGCCTTCGCATTAAAAAATAATTCCATGATGAAACTAGCCGGTCGGTTTTTATAAACATCAAGAAGAGGCTCTAAGGCCTTTAATATTTCTGCCCTGCCCTCATCTGGCTTGTCGAACATAATATCTAAGCCAATTCTGTGAAATTTATACATGCATTCTCTAATGGGCAGAAATACAGGTTGTAAAGCGTTTTCTGGCATCCAGTACCTATTTTTATTTGTTTCTTGAGACTTCCATCCAACCTCTCCTGAACTTTGAGCATTGGATACAATGAGTTGTGCTTTTTGAAAATATTCTGTTCCTCCTAAACTAGAAAACGTATCATAATCATTGGCTAAAATGATATAAGCATAAAATGAAAGTACAGAAGTTAAATTAGTAGAATACGTATTTAAATTAAATTCGAGCTGCTGGAATTGTTGATATTTAAACGTGAAATTTTCATCGATGTAGTTGACTGCAGGCGAAAAATAAGAACTTTTGAAAACGGGGCGTCTACTTTGAATTTGAATAGTCGCTTTATACTCATCGGTTTCTAATTTTTTGGTGATATTGATTAAAATAGAACAATCAATTCTTTCCGCGGTTGTAAAATTATCTTTTGTCCACTTCGTATTATTCATGAACTCAAAAATCGATTTTTGTAATTGGTCGAAAATCTGCTTTTCTGTGGTCCCTTGTATTTGAGGAGAGGCAACAGTTACCTGACAATTTAACTCTTGTGCTACTAAATTTGAAACACAAAAAAATAAAACTATGATTACATATTTAAACATGTTTATGGACTATTTGAATGGCATAATTTACTATATCTGTAGCAACTTCTTGCTTGGTCTTTAACTCAAAATTAGTTAAATTATTGTGTTTGTCTATGATGGTTATTTTGTTGGTATCGAAACCAAAGCCTGCACCTTCATCAGCCATTGAATTGGCAACAATAAAATCTAAATTCTTTTTCTGAATTTTTTCTTTTGCGTATTCGATCAGGTTATTGGTTTCGAGAGCAAATCCAACTAAAACTTGATTCGTTTTTAATTTCCCCAAGGTTTCTAAGACATCTACTGTTTTTGTAAGCGTTAAGGTAAGTTCAGAATCCTTTTTTTTAATTTTGAAATCAGAAATTTCACTTGGCTTATAATCAGCGATGGCAGCAGATAAAACTGCAATGTCGCACGTTTGAAAAACAGTCTGACAAGCCTTTAACATCTCATCTGAACTTTGAACATGAACAACGTATATGTTTTTTTGCGATGGTTTTTGATGAGAAGGTCCAAGTATAAGCGTCACATCTGCACCTTGTTTCGAAAACTCATCGGCAATAGCAACACCCATTTTTCCGCTTGAATGATTTCCAATAAATCGAACTGGATCGATGGCTTCATAAGTTGGGCCTGCATTAACTAATACAGTTTTACCATGAAGCGGCAAAGATTGAGCTAGTTTATTCTTTATAAAATCAACAATAAATTCAGGTTCAGCCATTCGACCTTCGCCAATTAATCCACTGGCGAGTTCACCAAATTGAGCAGGGATGATGGTATTCTTATTTTGTTTTAAGGTTTCTAAATTTTTTAAGGTTGTTGGATGTTGATACATATCTAAATCCATAGCAGGTGCCACATAAACATCGCATTTAGCAGATAAATAACAAGCCGTTAATAAATTGTCGCATATACCATTTGATAATTTTGCAAGTGTATTAGCAGTTAATGGCGCTATAACAAATATATCAGCCCATTCGGCTAAATCCACATGATTATTCCAACGATCGGATGTGTCAAAAAAATCTGACAGCACTTCATGTTTACTTAATACCGATAACGTTTTTGGCGTAACAAAATCCTGAGCTGATTTTGTCATGACTACTTTTACCTCAGCGCCTTCTTTAACAAATAATCTCACCAAATTAGCGCATTTATAAGAGGCGATTCCACCTGTTATCCCTAGTAAAATATGTTTGCCTTGTAACATTAATAAAAAAATAAAGATACAACATTTTGAGGAATTGACGTATACCTCATAATTGCGCTATTTTCAATTAACACTATCACCACGTAACAGTCTGTATTTTATTCTAGCGTCAACCACATAAATACTACCTGGATATAAATCTAAAACATCTTTATACAATTGTTTGGCTTTTTCCTTATCCTGTAATTGAAGTTCATACAATTCAGCTTGTTTGTATAAAGCATCATCGCCATACAATTCATTTGGAAAAAATTCAACGATGTTGGCATACATTTTTGCTGCTTCTGAAAACCGATTGGTGGATTTATAAATTTCAGCTTTCTTAAAATAGATATCGTCGCCCAAGGTATGCTCAGAAAACAAACTATTAATGCTGTCTAATTTTAATAACGCAGATTGATATTGATGTTGAAGAATTAATAAATCAGCTGCCGCAAACATTTGAAGAGGTACTTCATTGGTATCAATACCAATAGCATCTGTAATAATTAAAGATAAATCCAAGGCATCATTGGCAATGGTTTTAGAGGTTGAACCCTTCAATACATCGCATTGTGTTTTTGCCCATTTAAAATCGGAGGCATAGTAACTCAATTTTGCGTTTTTAAACTTTGCATTTTGTCCTACCACTTCATATTTAAAATCTTTTTCAACCTGCGAATACAATAATGAAGCATCCCAAATGTTCCCAACTAAAAGATGCATATCGGCAAGGTCAATCTTCATTTCAGCCGTTGCGTTTTTGTCAAAAGCATAATTTGTTATCACATCTTCTAGTAATTGAATTCCACTCTGAGGTTCATTTAAATAATACGCTTTTAAAATCGAATTTTTTTTAAGTAAGGATAAACTTAATTCGTTGACGCCATACTTTTTTATGGCTGTTTCAATGTCTGTATTCAACAGAGATAAATCAGTTAATAGTGGATTTAAACTCGATGACAACTGTAAAAATCGTGTGTTTAATTTTTCGATGGAAGCCATATCATAAAATTCATTTTCTTTTCCTTTACTGATGATGTATTGGTAACATTTTTCGGCAACCAAATAATTTTCGTTACTCACAGATAATTTAGCTAGCGTCATTAATCGCGATCCGTCGCCTTTTTGTCTTTTATCAATGGCTTTGCATTGTACAAAAGCGCCTTCAAAATCTTTTTGTTGTATTTGTAAAAAAATTAAAAATTCCGAAAAAATAAATTGATCAGGGTTAGACTGAATGCGTTTTTGTAATTCTTGTTTTAAAATCGGATTATTGAAGCCTCCATTTTTTTCATCATAACCTAACGATTGTTGCAAATGTGCTTGAGCGGTGTAAAGTTCATTTTCACTAAAGGAAATGGCATCTAAGTATTCATTTACCATGGCCTTTAAATCGCCATTTTTTTTATACAAATCAGCTATTTCATAGTAGTAAGGGTAAGTTGCAGGATTTTGAGCTCTCCCTTTTTTATAAACGTCGATGGCGTAATCAAATAACTCCAAATCATCGAAGGCATGCGCTAATGTAAACACATTATTTTGTTCAGGAATGAGTTCTTTAATAGCTTTATTGTATTGCTCTTTTTCTTTATCTGAATTTCCTTGCAACTTATAAATACTCCCTAGCTGAACATACAAATTAGAATTATTAGTACTGCGCTTAATTTGTTTTTTTGTAATCTTTTCAGCTCTCGCATAGTCTTTGGTGGCAAGAAGGCATTTGAAATAATAGGTATAATAAGCGTCGGGCGTCTTATCATAAAGTTTAGCAAAATAAGCGGATGCTTTATCGAATTGTTTTAGTTCATAAAACTGCATGGCTAATTCTTCATCGTTATTATGTTGTGAAACACAATTCATAACAACAAGTAATAAACTAATTATGAAGGCAATTTTTTTCAATTAATCGTTTTCTATCTGAACCTTTATCTTTGGCTGGACTAAAGGCGGTAACGAGCCGTTATTAATTTTTTTGACGGTTTCTATGACTATTGGTAGCGATTTCGAGAAGCTTTCTAAACTAAATCGAACTAACTCCGTATTTGTTTTTAATTCTTCAATAATTTTAATGGCTTCCATTTTTTCTTCTGAAACAAATTCAAAAACTTCTTCCTCCTCTACGCTACCATTTTTTAAATCATGACTCAAATCTGTTAATTGTTTAATAGATTGCTTGCCTTCTATTTTCCATTTAGTACACATCGCTAAATAATTAACTAAATTTTTACCAACAGAATAAAACAACTGCAAATTTTGAGCGGTTTCAACTGAAACAGTGTCTTTTAAGTTTGAGTTAATAAATATAGAATAGGTCGATTGTTGCGTGAACGCTTCAGAACATTTAACAGAATCAACGGTGTTAAAATTCACAATAGCTTCTTGTAAAACTACTTTTAAACTATCAAGTTCTTTAACTTGTTTTTGATACTTATTTGGATCTTTGCAAGATGAATTAACTAGAATTAATCCCATAAAAATAATTAAATACAACGATGCTTTCATAATAATAGGCTTCTAAATGTTCTTCTCAAATTTACAATAATTTTTGAACTAAAATAAAGGTGAATTTTTCATTACTTAATTCACTTCATGTTTTAAACTAATCACAGTAAATAAAATTTTTGCAGTAGTCATTGCATTTTACCGTTAAAAAATAATAACCAAATGCTATAAAAATATCAATTATATTTATAGTGTGATAACTACATTAATTAAAGAAAGTATTGTATTTGCATGGCAAGCGCTTGTGGTCAATAAACTACGAACCTTTTTAAGTTTATTAGGCATTACCATTGGCATTTTTTCAATCATAACCGTTTTTACAATCGTTGATAGTTTAGAGAGAAATATAAGAGGTAGTGTGCAAAGTTTAGGGGAAAATGTGGTTTTTGTAATGAAATGGCCTTGGACATTTGGCCCAGATTACCCATGGTGGAAATACATGAATCGTCCGGTACCAGCATACAGCGAGTTAGCTGAATTAAAACGAAAAATTAAAAGTGCCGACGCGATAGGATTCAGAATTGGTGCTCGTAAAACATTGAAGCGAAATAATAATACCATTGAAAATGCAATTGTCTCAGGCTGGTCATTTGAATTTGGTAAAGTTAAATCTTTCGACATTGAAGATGGTCGTTACTTCAGAGAAGATGAAGTGGATGGAGGTTACAATGTAGTGCTGTTAGGCTACACGCTGGCACAAGGTTTATTTCCAAACAATGAAAATGCACTCGGAAAAACTATAAAAGTTGCTGGAAGAAATTGTAAAGTAATTGGTTTAATAAAAAAAGAAGGGGAAAGTATGTTAGGGAATTCAATGGATAACCAAGCCATAGTCCCTTATAATTTCGCTAGACTCCTGATGGATGTCAAGTCAGAAAATAGCGATCCATTTATAGCGGCAAAAGCAAAACCGGGTGTAACAAATATTCAGTTAAAAGACGAACTCACTGGTGCTATGCGCGCTATTAGAGGCTTGAAACCATTGGCAGATGACGACTTCTCGTTAAACGAAACCAATTTATTAAGTAAGGGATTTGATGGCTTGTTTGATATGGTGAGTATCGCAGGGGCCATTATTGGCGGTTTTTCAATACTTGTTGGTGGTTTTGGAATTGCAAATATCATGTTTGTGTCGGTAAGAGAGCGTACAAATATTATTGGTATACAAAAATCACTGGGTGCAAAAAATTATTTTATTCTCTCTCAATTTTTATTCGAAGCAGTCTTTCTTTCACTCATTGGTGGAATCATTGGATTAATTATCATTTATTTCCTCACACTTATATCTCATTCATTCATTGATATGGAGATTACGTTAACGCGTTCTAATATTATTTTAGGATTATCTATTTCCGTTTTAATTGGAATTATTTCAGGATTTATACCTGCGTATGGGGCATCACAACTCGATCCAGTAGAAGCAATTAGAACAAATTAAAATGGCGCAAATACAACGACCTAAAATAATAAGCATCATTAGTGTAACGGCCATTATATTGATTTTATTGGCATTTCCGTTGTTATTCATTCCTTCAATAAAACGGATGGGTGATTTTATTCCAATGACGATTGGTATTATTATTACACTTCAATTTATTGCTGTTATCGGAATTTGGCACATGAAACAATGGGGCGTACAATTATTTATAACGATGTTCACCATTCGGGTTGTCACATTTATGCTTTTAGACGTTTTTGATTTCCGCTTTTTCTTTAATATTTTTTACTCTTTAGTATTCATCATTTTCTTTTTAATATATTATAAGAAAATGGATAAAAACTTGTAGCACTTTCCTATATTTATTTGGAGCTTATTCCTGCTTTTCGTTGCAATCTTTTTTGTTTTGAAATAAAACAAAAAAGGATTTTCACTGCAATCAGGGCTAAAAAAAACACCTGTCAGGTTTTTAAAACCTGACAGGTGTTAAAGTCTGAAAGAAATAATCTATCCAAAAATTTCAATTACAAAATTAGGAACTAAGCCTAAAGCAATTGTAATCAAGGTGGTTAATAATAATAAAACGGCATGAGAGGAATCAATTGTAATGCCATCGTGTTTTGCTGGTGCTTTAAAATACATAGCTATAATTACTTTAAAATAATAATATACACCAACAGCTGAAGTTAATATGGCTAAAATAATTAACCAATTATAGGATGTTCCAATTAATAAAGAGAATACAAAATATTTGGCAAAGAACCCTGAAGTTACAGGTATACCTGCTAAAGAAAGCATGGCGACTGTCATGCAAACTGCCATTAAAGGATGGCGTTTTGCTAAACCATTAAATGCATCCAAATTCGAACTTCCATTTTCTTCTTTCGAAACATGATACACAACCGTAAAAGCTGCAATAGAACCAATTGAATACGCTAATGAATAATATAAAATAGCACTCACACTTGACATACCTCTATTATTTGCTAAAACAGCCATTAACATAAATGCAGCATGACTAATACTTGAGTAGGCCAACATGCGTTTTACACTTTGTTGTGCAGCTGCCGTAATATTTGATACAACTAATGATAAAGCAATAACGACCGAAAGAATCATTCCCCAGGTTTCATTTACTCCTCCAAACGTTACAAGAAATAATCTCATAAAAGCAGCAAATGCAGCCGTTTTAACGATAGTACTCATTAACGCTGTAATAACAGTTGGTGAACCTTCATAAACATCGGGAGCCCAAAAATGAAACGGTGCAGCACTTACTTTAAATAACATAGCCACTAAAACTAACAAAACACCTGCGTAAAAAAATGCGGGAAGCTCGCTACCGTTATGTGAAATGTATGCACGAATAGCCATTAAATCAAAACTTCCAGTCGCACCGTAAATTAAGGCAATACCAAACAATAAAAATCCTGAAGCGAACGAACCCATAATTAAATATTTGAAACCCGCTTCGTTTGAAGCTAAATCTCGCTTTCGGCTCGCGGCTAAAACATACATTGGTATGGATAATATTTCGATGCCTAAAAATAAGGTCGTCATATTACTAAAAGCTGTTAGCATTAACGCTCCAACTAAAGCAAATAATACCAATGCAAAATGATCTGTAATATGGTCTTTTTCAAAATAATCGTTTGCTAAAATAAACCAGAAAAAAGAAGTTGCTAAAATCACGCCGCTAAATGCTAATGCCACGTTATCAAAACGTATCATATTGCTAAACATAGGGATATTAAAATTGGCATTCCACTCTGTAAATCCTAATGCGTATGCCACAATGATACCAATTAATACTAATGGATACAACGCTTTTTTGAACTTGAATATTTCGGCTAACATGGCTAAAATTCCTAATCCGCTTATTATAAATAGACCTTTCATATTTTAAATCATTTTGAATGCTAAATTTTGAATGTTAAAGGAGTTTCAAAATTCTCACTCTATTTTTTTATTATTTTTATTGTGTACTCAATTAATCTTATGATTAATAATTAATTACTTCAAATTTTGCATTATTAATTTTGTTCCTTCTTCAGCTAAATCATTTAATGGTTTAGGATAGACTCCAAAAGCAATCACTGCAAAACATACTATGTATAAAACCAACTTATCTGTTCCATCTAATGACCCAAAAGCAATGGCAGAATCTTTACGTTCTCCTAACATGATGCTTTGATAACTACGCAACATGTAAACGGCACCTAAAATAACCGTTAAACCAGCAAATGCTGCAACGGTTGCGCTATATTGATACACACCATTGATTAATAAAAATTCACCAACAAAACCATTTGTTAATGGAAGCGCAACTGAACCTAACATGATGATCAAGAATAAAACAGCAAAGTTTCCATTCATACTTCTGATGCCTCCTAATTTATCTATATCACGCGTGCCTGTATGACGAAGTAAAATATCTGCAATTAAAAATAAACCAACGACATTAATACCATGAGCCAACATTTGCATAACACCACCTTGTATGCCTTGCTGCGTGCAGGATAAAATACCTGCTGCAATTAAACCAACGTGAGCAATAGATGAATAAGCTATTAAACGTTTATAATCTTTTTGAACGATGGCAATACAAGATGCATAAATAATTCCAAACACAGATAAACCAATAGCTAAACCACCCCATTTTTCTATTGCTAAAGGCGTTAAAGGCAATAACCATTTTATTAAACCAAATGTTCCCATTTTCAACATAATACCAGAAAGTAACATTGTACCTTGAGTTGGCGCATTCACATATGTATCTGGTTGCCAAGTGTGAAGAGGAAAAATCGGCATTTTAATTCCGAATGCTAAAAAAATACACCAAAATACAAATGACTGTTGATTGATATCTAAGGATTTACCTGCTGCATACAAATCAGTTAATGCCCATGATTTAATACCTGTTTCAACACCTGTATGACTGTAAACATAGATTAATCCAACCAACATAAACAACGAACCTAACAACGTGTAAACAAAAAACTTAAACGTAATGGCTCCTCTGTTTTCGCCTCCCCATAATAAACAAATAAAATAAATAGGAATTAAGGCTAACTCCCAAAATACATAAAACAAAAATCCATCATTTGCTGTAAATACACCAACTAAGGCCATTTGCATAATTAAAATTAATCCATAAAATGAATTTGGTTTATCGTATTCATTTTTAAATGATGATAAAATAATCAATGGAACCAAAAATGTAGATAATAAAACCAACAATAATGATAAGGCATCTAAGCCTACTGCAAAATGAATACCTAAAGATTCAACCCAGGTACAATTTAAAATTAACTCGCTACTTGCGGGGTTGTGTTTGTATTGAAAAAATGCAACTAATGATAATGCAAATTCAACAAGCGAAAAACCTAAAGCAAATTGACGGCTTGCTTTTCCTTTAGTGCTAAATACCAGTAAACCAGCAATAAGTGGCACAATAATTAATAATCCAACTAACATAATTTATTTTCCTTTTATTTTTACTTTTTAATTTTCTGTTTTTAATTCTCGTTAAACGTTTATATGAACGAATAAAATAAAATTAAAATAATACCTAATACCATACTGAAAATATAAACTCCAATATGTCCTGTTTGTGCTTTACGAACTATTGAACTCATGCCAACAACAACGCTACCTGCTCCATTTACAAATCCATCAATAACTTGTTTGTCGAAAAATTTATAAAACAAATCAGAAATAGCATTTAATGGTTTAGTTATTATAAGGTTGTAAATTTCATCTACATAGTATTTATTGTAAATTAATTTTTTAAGACCAGTTAACTTTTCATCTTTTGCCTCAGGCAATGTTTGTTTTTTAATATAAACCATGTAGGCAACAACAATGGTTATACTCGCTGCAATAACTGCAATTCCCATTAACATCCATTCGGTAGTATGATCTAAAACACTTGGATTTTTATGAAGAATAATAGAATCTAAATGATGATGCATCCAATTGGTGAAACCCCAAAATTCTGGTAGGCCCAAAAAACCACCAAGTATAGAAAGTATAGCTAAAACAATTAAAGGAATAGTCATGCTTTTTGGTGATTCATGCAAATGATGTTCTTGTTCGTGTGTTCCTCTGAAATTACGATAGAACGTTAAATACAATAAACGGAACATATAAAACGCCGTTAAGATAGAAGCAACCATCCCGAAAAACCATAACACTGGACTATGCTCAAAAGTGTGTGCTAAAATTTCATCTTTCGAAAAGAATCCTGAAAAAGGAGGGATACCACTAATGGCGATAGTACCAATTAACATGGTAATAAAAGTGATTGGCAAAGCTTTTTTCAAACCACCCATTTTACGCATATCTTGTTCGCCGCCCATTGCATGAATTACAGAACCAGCACCTAAAAACAATAAGGCTTTAAAGAAAGCATGCGTTGTAACATGAAATACAGAAGAACTATAAGCGCCAACACCTAAACCTAAAAACATCAAACCTAATTGCGACACTGTAGAGTAAGCTAATACTTTTTTAATGTCATTTTGAAACAAGCCGATTGTTGCAGCAAACAAAGCAGTAGTTACACCAACAATGGCAACTACTTCCGATGCCATTTCAGACATTGAATAAAATACATTAGAACGAACAATCATATAAATACCTGCGGTTACCATTGTAGCTGCATGTATCAATGCAGATACAGGTGTTGGCCCAGCCATTGCATCAGGTAGCCAAGTGTATAAAGGTAATTGTGCAGATTTACCCATAGCACCAATAAATAATAATAAGGCTATTGCGGTAATAACAGCATTACTGCCACTTCCCGCTACTGAAAATACTTCACTGTACGTAATGCTTCCAAATGTGACAAAAATCAAAATGATTCCTAATAAAAATCCTAAATCACCAATACGATTCATGATGAATGCTTTTTTAGCAGCATTATTATACGCTGTGTTTTTATACCAAAAGCCAATTAATAGATAAGAACACAAACCAACACCTTCCCAACCAACAAACATAATTAAATAGTTGTTTCCTAATACTAATAAAAGCATAAAGAATACAAATAAATTTAAATACGTAAAAAAGCGCGAAAAACCCTCATCATCATGCATGTATCCAATTGAATAAATATGAATTAAAAAACCAATACCTGTAATGATTAATAAAAACCAAGATGATAACGGATCAATTAAAAATTCAAAAGGAATATTGAGGCTGCCAGAATTTATCCATGCAAACAAATTAACTGTATGCGAAGTAATTTCATGATGTTCTTCCAAATCCATAAAGATTAAAAGCGAAACAATAAATGAAGCTAAAACTGCTAAACTTGCAATGGTACCAGATAAGCCTTTGCTTATTTTTTTACCGAAAAATCCATTAATAAGAAATCCTAGTAAAGGAAAAAATGGAATGAGTGCTACTAATTTAATCATATAATTAATTTTTTATTCTGCTTAATAAATCGATGTCAATACTTTTAAAATTACGGTAAACCATAGATAAAATAGCTAACCCAACTGCAACCTCAGCCGCAGCAACTGCCATAATGAAAAACACAAATACTTGACCAGAAGCATCTTGATGTAAGGTTGAAAATGCAACTAATAATAAGTTAACTGCATTTAACATTAATTCAATACACATAAAAACAATAATGGCGTTTCTGCGAGCCATAACACCTACAACACCTATGATAAATAACACAGCGCAAAGCATGATATAATAATTAATTGGAATTCCGTTTAACATAATTTTATTTTTTTAATATTTTAGTTTTCTATTTCTTCAAGTGTTTTTTCTCTTTTCCCTATCATAATGGCACCTACTAGAGCAGCTAATAAAAGTATAGATGCGATTTCGAAAGGAAACAAAAATTCTGTAAATAAAACTTTACCCAAATTTTTGACTAATCCTATTTGAGACGAACCACCTTGAACCAACTGTAATTGCTCAGCTCCTTTTAATGCACCAACCATTACAAATAATAAAACACCGCCAATACAACCAGCAATAATTCGGGTAACAATGTGCTTGCGTGGTTCAGTATCTGCATTTAAATTCATGAGCATGATAATAAATAAAAACAATACCATAATTGCACCTGCATAAACTACAATGTGCACGACTGCTAAAAATTGTGCATTTAATAATAAGTAATGGCCCGCAATACAAAAGAACGTAAGTACTAAATATAAAACCGAGTTAACCGGATTACGAGTAAAAACAACCATTAACGCAAACATAATTGCCATTAACGATAATACTCCAAAGAGCCATTGTGTAATTGTGTATCCTAACATTTTTTAGTTTTTAGTTTTTGGTTTTTAGTTTTTAGTTTTTGAGCTATCATTAAAAACCGAATTAATATTGTTTTATTACTTTTCTAATTAGTGATTTCCTTTCTTTAATTTATTAGCATCAAATAATTCGTTATGTTTCAAACCTAATGTTTTTTTAAATTCTAAAACCGCTGGTGTTTGACGCTGTGTTACATCAATACGCTCATTCATTTTCTCAACCAATTTATCTTTACCATAAACAAAATCCTTACGTTCAAATTGCGTATCAACTAATCTATCCGTTAAAAAAATCGCTTCTTTAGGACAAGCCTCCTCGCATAAGCCACAAAAAATACAGCGCAACATATCTATTTCATAGGTAGCTGCGTATTTTTCTTCACGATACAAATGTTCTTCGCCTTTTTTACGTTCACCACTTGTCATCGTAATGGCTTCAGCTGGACAAGCTACCGCGCACATACCACAAGAAGTACATCTTTCTGCACCTGCATCATCTCGTTTTAAAACATGTTGCCCACGATATACAGGAGCAATCGGACGCTTTTGTTCAGGATAATGAATGGTGGGTGATTTTTTAAATAAGTGACTTGCAGTAATAACCATGCCTTTTGCAATAGCAGGTAAATACAAACGTTCTGCAAAACTTTGTACTTTATTTGAAACGACTACTTTTCTATTAGTTAATTGCATCTGTATAAATTTTTAAAACTTAATATTTCCTCTGAAGTATTCAACCGCCACTGTAATGGCTAAATTCAATAATGATAATGGTAATAATGATTTCCATCCAAGGTTCATTAATTGATCATAACGGAATCGAGGTAATGTCCAACGAATCCACATGAATAAACAAACGAAACCAAATATTTTAGTGAATAAAGCACCGAATCCAATTAATGAAATCCAAACTGAACCATCTGCTAAACCAAGCTTAGCATATAACTCATGCGCAAACGGAAAGTTATATCCTCCAAAATACATGGTTGCCATTACGGCTGAAGAAATAAACATATTGATGTATTCCGCAAATAAAAACAAACCTAATTTCATGGAAGAATATTCGGTGTGATAACCACCAACTAATTCGGTTTCACATTCAGGTAAATCAAATGGAGCACGATTGGTTTCTGCTAATGCACAAATAAAGAAAATTAAAAATCCAAGTGGTTGCCAAACTATATTAGCAAATCCAGCATCTTGCCCTTCAACAATTTCTTTTAAACTTAATGAACCACCTGAAGAAATAATTAAGGCTATTAATGCTATACCCATTGGAATTTCGTAACTAATCATTTGAGATGAAGCACGCACAGCACCTAGTAATGCAAACTTATTGTTAGATGCCCAACCACCAATCATAATGCCATACACCCCAATAGAGGCAACTCCTAATAAATAAATAACACCAATATTGATATCGGTAATTTGCATATCATATGTTGTACCATTAATGATGACTGGTTTAGCCCAAGGAATTACTGAACTTGTAATTACAGAAGTAATCATAAATAAACATGGTCCTAAAATAAACAAGGACCGATTAGAAACGTTTGGAATGATTTCTTCTTTCATAAACATTTTTACACCATCGGCTAATGGTTGCAATATACCACCCCAACCTGCTCTGCTCGGACCTTTACGGTCTTGTAAAAATGCCGCAAATTTTCTTTCCCATAATGTAGCATAGGCTGCAGCTCCTAAACACAATAGGAAAACGGCACCACACATTATTGCTTTATAAATTATAAATGCTGTCATACTTTTAAATTAAGGTCTTTTATTAATATCCATAAATCCAAGTGCTTTTTGTTGTTTCATCACTTGCACTTTTAATTCATTTAAATTTTCGTAATGATTTTGAGAAATCACACTGCTTCTGTGTATTGGTGATGGTCCTTCAATTTTCCAATCAGCTGTATTCTTTTTTTCGAAACGGCATTCATTACAAATAAAATCGATGGCTTCACCCCACTGATCCTTGCGCGCAGTAACACGCAATACTTCTTCACCTTTCATCCACAAACGAACTTTTCCTGAACATTTTTTACAATCGCAACTCGCTTCAACTGGCTTTGTAAACCATACACGTGATTTGAATCGGAACGTTTTATCAGTCAACGCGCCAACGGGACATACATCAATCACATTGCCCGACATATCGTTTTCAATAACATTTTCAATGTAAGTAGAAATTTCTGCAGCATCACCACGGTGCATAACACCATGCACCCGATTATCAGTTAATTGATCTGCAACTTTCACACAACGAAAACACATGATACAACGGTTCATATGTAACTGAACATATTTACCAATATCAATGCGTTCAAATTCTCTACGAGGAAATTCGTAACGCGTTGTTGCAGCTCCATGAGAATATCCTAAATCTTGTAAATGACATTCACCTGCTTGATCACACACTGGGCAATCCAAAGGATGATTCATTAATAAAAATTCTACCACACCTTTACGTGCTTCCAACACATCTTTATTAATAGTATTTTCTACAACCATTCCTTCCATAACTTCTGTTCGGCAAGATGCTACTGGCTTAGGCATTGGTGTAGGATTTGCGGCGCTGCCTTGTGTTACTTTAACAATGCAAGTACGGCAATACCCACCACTTGTTTTTAATTTTGAGTGATAACACATCGTTGGAGGAGCTACGTCCGGGCCAATCATTCGTGCTGCTTCAAGTATAGTAGTACCTTTTGGCACATCTATTTCTATTCCGTCTATAGTAACTTTCATTACGCTATTATTTTATTTAATCTATTATAATGACTGATATCCACAAATTTTTTCTTTTGTGCAATTTCAATAAATTCATGTTTGAAGTGGCGAATAGCAGCAGCTACTGGCCATGCTGCAGCTTCACCTAAAGGACAAATTGTTTTACCTTCAATTTTACTTTGAATATCCCATAACAAATCTACATCACTTTCGTTAGCTGTTCCGTTCAAAAACTTTTGTAATATTTTTTCCATCCAACCTGTTCCTTCACGGCAAGGCGAACATTGTCCACAACTTTCGTGATGATAAAAACGGGAGAATGTGAATAAATTTTTCACAATACTGGTATCTTCATCCATTGCTATAAAGCCTCCTGAACCTAACATTGTTCCAGTTAAAAAACCACCATCTGCTAAACTTTCATACGTCATTAAACGAGGCTCTCCTTTAGCCGTTGTTAATGCCAAGGCCGCAGGTAAAATAGGCACTGATGAACCACCAGCCACAACTGCTTTTAATTTTTTACCATTGCGAATACCACCGCAATACTCTTCACTGTATATAAATTCTTCTACAGTAATTCCTAATTCAATTTCGTAAACACCCGGTTTATTAATGTGTCCAGATGCTGAAATTAATTTTGTTCCTGTCGATTTTCCTACGCCAATTTTTGCGTATTCTTCTCCACCCATATTGACAATAGGTACAACCGCTGCAATGGTTTCAACGTTATTTACTACCGTTGGGCAACCCCATAAACCAGCTACTGCAGGAAATGGTGGCTTAATGCGTGGATTACCTCGCTTACCTTCTAATGATTCTAACAAGGCTGTTTCTTCTCCACAGATGTAAGCACCACCACCAACTTGTACATAACAATCGTGTGAGAAATCAGTTCCTAAAATATTTTTTCCAAGCCAACCTGCTGCATATGCCTCTGCAATGGCAGCTTCAACAATACGAGCAACATAAAAATATTCGCCACGAATATATATGTATGACTCTTTAGCACCTAATGCATAAGATGAAGTAATCATTCCTTCAATTAATGCATGAGGAATTTTTTCCATCAAATAACGGTCTTTAAATGTTCCGGGCTCTGACTCATCTGCATTACAAACTAAGTAACGAGGCACACCTTCAGGTTTTGCTAAAAATCCCCATTTCATTCCTGTTGGAAAACCAGCGCCACCACGACCTCTTAGTCCTGATTTTTTTACCTCATCAGTAACTTGGTCGGGTTGCATTGTTTTTAATGCTTTTTCAACAGAAGCATAACCTCCGTTTGCACGATACACTTCTAACATATGAATGTTAGGTACGTTGTCGTTATGAATTAATAATTTTCTTCCCATAATTATTTAATATTTACTCTTAAACATTTTCACTTCGAGAGCCTCAGTGAAAGGTTAAGAAAAAAACATATTACAATGTATTTTTATAATCTAAATCAGTATAACTTCTTAATTTACCTTCGGCTTTATAGTTTTCTAAAATCGAATCCACTTTATCATACGTTAAATTTTCATGATAAGACGCTCCGCATTGCAACATGGGTGCCGTTCCACAAGAACCTAAACACTCAGCTACTTTTAAAGTAAACATGCCATCTTTAGTTGTTTCACCAACTTTAATGTTTAATTTTTTCTCAATGTATTTTACAATATCTTCCGCACCATTTAACCAACATGAACTTGTTTGGCAAACTTCTAACACACATTTACCAACTGGCTTTAAATTATACATCGTATAAAAAGAGGCCACTTCAAAAACTTCAATTGGTTTAATATTTAAAATGGAAGCCACATAATCCATTGTTTCTGGACTTAACCATCCACCAAACTCTGCTTGTGCTATATGCAATATTGGTAACAAGGCAGATTTTTGTTTTCCTTCAGGATAATGTGAAATAATTGATTGAACAGTTTTCATAGCATCTTCGCTAAAAACAACTTCAATACGTTTAGCGTTATCAAACTTTTGTGCTCCGTGTACTTGACTACTCATTGTTATGTATTTATGTGTTCTGTTTTTTATCAGAACTATTTTTTATTTTAATTTAAATTGATAATATCCAATACGACTAATAGTGCAAAAATAATATAACCAATCAGTGTGAAGTGTAATACTAAATCAACCCAAAAATTAGTTGTAATAACTTTGCCTTCTTTCATAAAAATGGCAATTAAAGCAAGAATTGGAAATAATGAGAGAATAACTAAAATTAAAAGTTCAGTATCAAAAGTGGGTTTTGCCTGTATTTTTCTTGCTAAAACTAAGGGTTTACAATTTGGTTTGAAAACCATATTTGTTTTGGAAGTAAAAGCAATTTTCGAGTTACTTAAAATAGTATTATGCTTTAATTCAACAACCTGATTCATTGGCATTGGCTTTACATCATTTATTTCATTAGCCAGATTAATTGAAACATTTAAGGGTTCTAGTTTTTCACTTTTTCGAACACTTAGATTTTTATTTTGAGTTAATGAAACTTGATGTTTGCTGTTTTGGTGGGAAACATAAAACCCTTTATTGTATTTACGTTTTAAGACAAACGTGTTTTTTAAACTAGAACACGATGATAATACAAGTGTAACAACTGTGATAAATGCTATTATTTTTTTCATCTGGAATGTTTTTTAAGCGTCTAATTCTCCGGCAATAACGTTCATACTACTCATTGTTAAGATTGCATCACTAAGCATAATTCCTTTTACCATTTCGGGATACGCTTGATAGTAAATAAAACATGGCCTACGAAAATGTAAACGAAAAGGAGTTCTTCCACCATCACTGATTAAATAAAATCCTAACTCTCCGTTTCCGCCTTCCACACAATGGTAAACTTCACCTTTAGGAATATCTGTTTCTCCCATCACAATTTTAAAATGATAGATTAAAGCTTCCATGTTATTGTACACTTGCTCTTTTGGTGGTAAAAAGAAGTCTGGTAAATCAGCATGCATAGGGCCTTCAGGCATTTTTTTAATAGCTTGTTCGATGATACTTAATGATTGCCACATTTCGTGTTGACGAACCATAAAACGATCGTAAGTATCCCCACTTGTTCCTACAGGAACTGTAAATGTAAAGTCTTCATAAGACGAATACGGATTCATAACACGCACATCATAATCTATACCAGTTGCACGCAAATTTGGACCAACAAAACTATAACTCAAAGCCATTTCTGCTGTTATTGGTCCGCAATTTACAGTACGATCCATAAATATTTTATTACGTTCTAATAAGTTTGAAAACTCTTGCAAACCTTTAGGAAATTCTTTTAAAAATGTATCTATTAAATCCCACGTTTTTTTATTCCATTCGTTATCAAATCCTCCAATACGACCAATATTAGTAGTTAAACGAGCTCCGCAAATTTCTTCAAATATTTCATAAATTTTTTCTCTCCATTGAAAAATGTATAAGAAACCTGTCATTGCACCTGTATCAACACCAATAACAGAATTACAAATAATATGATCGGCAATACGGGATAATTCCATAATGATGACACGATGGTATTCGGCACGCTTGGGAATTTTAGCACCTAATAATTTTTCAACTGTCATATACCAACCCATGTTATTGATTGGAGAAGAACAATAATTTAAACGATCGGTAATTGGCGTAATTTGAGCATAAGGACGGTGTTCAGCTAATTTTTCAAAGGCGCGATGAATGTATCCAATGGTTGGAGTTGCTTCTTTGATAATTTCACCATCCATTTTTAATACGTTTTGAAAAATACCATGGGTAGCCGGATGCGTTGGTCCTAGGTTAAGAGTAGAATATTCTTTTTCTTCAAAAACTTCTTTGTTTATACTTTCTTGTTTACTCATTCTAAAATTAATTTTTAGTTCTTAATGTTTAGCATTTAATATTCTCTATTTAATTCTGTTTAATTTATTCAAAACAAATAACTCACAACTAAAAACTTTTACTATCGTCCAAACATACTGTCATTCTTATCTATTCTAGTTTGATCTTCTAGTGGAAACTCTTTTCTAAGGGGAAAAATATCCATTTCATCCATATTTAAAATACGTTTCAAATTAGGATGCCCTTTAAATTTTACACCAAAAAAATCATATGTTTCTCGTTCCATCCAATTTGCAGCAGGCCATAAATCGGTTGCAGTTGGAATTTCAGGATGATTAATGTCAAAAAATGTTTTAACTCGAATGCGAAAATTTTTAGGCATATTATGCAAATGATAAATAACACCTAACTGTTTTTCATCAGCCGTTTGCATGCCACATAAATCTGTTAGAAAATGAAAATTTAATTCTTCATCCTCTTTTAAAAATTTAAGAACATCATGTATTCTATCTTTTTGAATTGTAAAAACAGGAAAATCATAGAGCATCTCAGCAGACTGAACATCTCCATGAAATTGTTCTTTTAATTTTTCGTTTACTTTATTTAATAATTCTTCCATTGTAAGGTTTAATTTATTCTATTCCGTATGAGTTTAGCATATTTTTGTATTCCTCCGATTCTCTTCTTCTGAATGATTCGTTTTGACACATTTCTTGAATTTTTAAAACACCTTCCAAAATTTGTTCTGGACGAGGTGGACAACCAGGCACGTAAACATCCACAGGAATAATTTTATCGATTCCTTGCAAAACACTATATGTGTCGAAAATACCACCACTACTTGCACAAGCACCAACAGATAATACCCAACGAGGTTCAGCCATTTGTTCATAAACCTGACGTAAAATTGGACCCATTTTTTTTGAAATTGTTCCCATCACCATTAGCATGTCTGCTTGACGAGGCGAAAAGCTTAAACGCTCAGAACCAAAGCGACCTAAATCATAATGACTCGCCATCGTTGCCATGAATTCAATACCACAGCATGATGTTGCAAAAGGTAAAGGCCATAATGAATTTTTACGGGCCATGCCCACTACATCTTCTAGCTTTGTTGCAAAAAATCCAGGACCTTCTAAGCCATCTGGACTTTTAGCGATTTCTACTTTTGTACGTTTTGTAATTTCCTTCATACTTCGTATAGTTTTTAGTTTTAAATGTTTAGTTCTTAATAAAGTTAAAATCTAAACTATGTTCTGGTACTTATATCTTTCTAATTTATTTGTTTAAAAAAAAAACTAATAGCACAAGACTAATAATTGATTTACTCTTCCCACTTAAGCGCTTTCTTTGATAACATATAGTAAAATCCTATGAGCAATAAGATGATAAAAGAAAACACTTCTATCACACCATTCATTCCTAATTCTTTAAAATTAACTGCCCATGGATACATAAAAATAACCTCAATATCAAACAAGACAAATAAAATGGCCACTAAAAAATATTTGATAGCAAATGGTAAACGAGCGTTGCCTTGAGCTTCTACACCACATTCGAAAGAATCTAATTTGATTTTTGTTTTACGTTTTGGTCCAAGCCAATGCGAAGCGATCATGGTTGTAATTACAAAACCAAGTGCAACAATAAACATTAATACAATTGGTAAATAATCTAATGGCGTTGTTGTAGATTGCATAGTTTAAACTTAAATATTGATTGTAAGATTAACTATTTTAAACCAAAACATCAAATATTATATTCACTATTTTTAAGTCTTAATTGTTCAAAAATAAAGGTGAATTATTTAGTCATTTTCTTAACGTTTATTTAACAATATTCTTATTGAAAATAGAATAAATACTAGTTGCAAAAATAAAAAGCTATCTCCAAAATTTGGAACTAAAAAAAGACTCATCTGTTTCCAAATGAGTCTTTTCTATATATTTAATTCTTAAATTTTATTTTGGTTGAATTGCTTCTAAGGTGATGTCGATTTTTACATCTTCACCTAAACCACCGCCTTCACCAATTCCAAATTGAGTACGATTAATTATAGTTTCTCCATCAAATCCAATAACGTTTGCTGGCATTTCTTTTCCAGTTGACCAATCAGAGCCATCTTTTGTTCCAACATAATTGAAGTTTAAATCAACATCTTTTGTAATACCCTTAATTGTTAATTTACCTTTAGCTGTGTAAGAGAAAATGCCACCTTCATTTTTAACTATTTCTGAAGATTCAAAAATCGCTTTACCATGTTTAGCTACATCAAAAAATTCAGACTTATCTTTTAAATGACTATCACGCATACTGTTTTGAGTATTTATAGATTTCATATCTAATCTAATATAAATTTTAGCGCCAGTGGCGTTATCTAAATTAACATAACCACTATCAACATTTATACTTCCTTTTGTATTACTGATAATGTGTTTGATGCTAAAAGAAACAGATGAATGAGCTCCATCAACCATATAATTACCTTTTAATTCGGCAATATTTTTTACGTTAGCCGCCATAATGCTATCACATTGAGCTTTACTTGTGCAAGTATACTCTTGACCATTAATATTACATTTAATCACTTCTATAGTTTTCATTTCGTTTGAGCAGCAAGCTTTTGAACTTGAACCACCAATACCAACAATGTAAGGTGCGATTACTAAAGAAACGATAGACATTAATTTAATTAATATATTCATTGATGGTCCAGACGTATCTTTAAATGGATCACCAACAGTATCACCAGTTACAGATGCTTTATGTGGTTCTGATTTTTTGTAGAACATTTCACCATTAATTAACACACCTTTTTCAAATGATTTTTTAGCGTTATCCCAAGCACCACCTGCGTTAGATTGAAAAATTCCCATTAACACTCCGGACACAGTAACTCCAGCTAATACACCACCTAATACTTCTGGTCCAAAAACAAAACCAACAATAATTGGGGTAATTAAAGCAATAGCTCCAGGTAACATCATTTCGCGAATAGACGCTTTAGTAGAAATGGCTACGCATTTTTCGTATTCTGGTTTTGCTTTGTATTCCATAATACCAGGAATTTCGCGAAACTGACGACGAACTTCTTGTACCATATCCATGGCTGCTTTTCCAACAGCTTGAATACACAATGCAGAGAAAATAAATGGAATCATTGCTCCAACAAATAAACCTGCTAAAACTGGCGCTTTGTAAATATCAATGGCGTCAATACCTGCAATTCCAACAAAGGCTGCAAATAGTGCTAAAGAAGTTAAGGCTGCCGACGCAATTGCAAATCCTTTACCAGTTGCAGCTGTTGTATTACCAACGGCATCTAAGTTATCAGTACGTTCGCGAACTTCAGGAGGTAATTGACTCATTTCGGCGATACCACCGGCGTTATCTGCAATAGGTCCAAAAGCATCAATAGCTAATTGCATAGCAGTTGTTGCCATCATACCCGCTGCTGCAATTGCTACACCATATAAACCAGCACAGTAATATGAACCCATAATACCAGCAGCTAAGGTTAAAATAGGAATAACGGTTGATTTCATACCAACTGCTAAACCACCAATAATGTTAGTAGCATGACCAGTAGAAGATTGCTGAATAATTGACATAACAGGAGCTTTACCCATTGCTGTGTAATATTCAGTTACAATACTCATAATGGCACCTACAATGGTACCTACTAATATCGCGCCAAAAACACCCATTTTAGTAAACTCTACGCCACGTAAAGAAATAATTCCTTCTGGCAACATGTAATTAACAATAAAGTAAGATGCTATTACAGTTAAAGCCATTGAAGCCCAGTTACCATAGTTTAGAGCATTTTGTACATTTGATTTATCATCTTTAATGGTTACAAACCATGTACCTACGATGGAAAATAAAATACCTAATCCGCAAATTACCATCGGTAATAAAACTGGAGAAAATCCATTAAATCCATCTGCATAAATGCCATTCACTTTTTCAATAACAATTTCTTGACCTAAAACCATAGTAGCTAAAATAGTTGCTACATAAGAACCAAATAAATCAGCACCCATACCTGCAACGTCACCTACGTTATCACCAACATTATCCGCAATAGTTGCAGGATTACGAACATCATCTTCAGGAATACCTGCTTCTACTTTACCTACTAAATCAGCTCCAACATCGGCAGCTTTTGTATAAATACCACCACCAACACGAGCAAATAACGCAATTGATTCAGCACCTAATGAAAAACCAGTTAATACCTCAATGGCGGTTTTCATTTGGTCGCTATCAACTTCAACTACATTAAACATTTTTAAGAAAACAATGAATAATCCACCTAATCCAAATACTGCTAAACCCGCAACACCTAATCCCATTACAGTACCACCAGTAAAAGAAACCTTAAGTGCATGTTTTAAACTTGTACGAGCTGCTTGAGTTGCACGAACATTAGCTTTAGTTGCTACTTTCATACCAATATATCCTGCTGTTGCAGAAAATACTGCTCCAATTATAAAAGAGATAGAGATAATCCAACTTGAGTGAATTTCTTTACCATTAACTTCATGTATTGTTCCTGAATAAGCTAATAAAGCCGCTGCAAATACAACGAAAATACTTAACACTTTCCATTCAGCCTTTAAGAAAGCCATTGCTCCATCTGCAATGTAGCCTGCTAACTCTTGCATGTTTTTATCGCCAGCATCTTGTTTGCTAACCCAGGCAGATTTTATTGCCATTACTATCAATCCTACAATTCCTAATGCAGGTACTAAATAAATTACTGATTCGTTCATAGTGTTATTTTATAAATAAGGGTTGCAAAAATAAGAATTTAAATCTAAAATAAAAATAATTAAAGCCTTGATAATCATTAATTTAGAAATATTGCATTTTATAACTCTTAAAAAAAACTATTAAATACCTAATTTTTACATAATTTGAACACATATAACTAACATGAAAGTCGCTTTAATTTTATCATTTATATTCATTTCGTTTTTAAGTAAAGGCTTACTTTCAAATACTATAGATACAGAAAGTATACCAATTGACAGTTTGGTTGAATATAGTAAAATGTATTTAGGAACACCTTATAATCATGGAAGTTGCAATCCTAAAAATGGTTTTGATTGTTCAGGTTTTGTCTATTATGTTTTTAATCATTTCAAAATAAAAACACCTCGTTCCTCCATTGACTATCTTAATTATGGTAAACAAATTGAAATCGATTCTTGTAAAGCTGGAGATATTATTGTTTTTACTGGAACAAACGCTAAAAACAGAAAACCAGGACATGTTGGAATTATTATTTCAAAGTATGGCGAAGAATTACAATTTATTCACAGTTCATCTAATAAAAAAAACGGCGGCGTAAAACTATCAACTTTCACCGAATCACCTTATTATAGAGTGCGTTTTTTAAAAATTGTTAGAATAATTAATACGCATTAAAATAATGAATCAAAGTTTTTTTTACTAAAAACAAATTTCTTAATTATATTTGCATCAATCTTTTAGGGGTGCCTTATTCATTTTGTTTAAGGCTGAGATTATACCCATTATTTATTTGACAACGTGTCAATAAATAAGCACCTGATCAGGATAATGCCTGCGTAGGGAAACAGTTAATAAAACGTTTTGCATCCCCTTGCAAAATGATTTTTAACAATAAAAAAACAAAAATGAACACATTCAAAAAAACAGTAGCGCTCACCCTTATTTTGGGAAGTAGTCACCTTGCAAAATCTCAATTCATGTTGAGTGGAGTTTTAACTTCTAAAGAAAAAAAACCGATTCCTTTCGGTGTTGTTAATTTAAAAAATACCTATTTAACAGCCCAAACAAATACAGATGGAGAATACGTATTTTCAAATCTAAAATCGGGCAAATACGTCGTTGTTACAAATTGCTTTGGGTTCATACCACAAATTGATTCAGTTTTTATTTCTGAAAATCTAACGCTGAATGTTCAATTAAAACAAACTGATTTGCAGTTAGACGAAGTTATTGTAAACAGCACAAGAATGAATACAAATTCTGTTTTTGCGCATAACAATTTATCGAGCGAAGATTTAAGAAAACAAAATATAGGTCAAGATTTACCTTATGCTTTAAATTCAATACCTTCGGTTGTGATTAATTCGGACGCTGGTAATGGTGTAGGTTACACAGGCATGAGAATTAGAGGAACAGACGGAACTCGCATAAACGTGACCATTAATGGAGTGCCTGTTAATGATGCAGAAAGTCAGTTGACTTATTTTGTTAATATGCCAGATTTATTGTCATCAACCGACAACATACAAATTCAAAGAGGTGTTGGAACATCGGTTAATGGCGCAGGTGCTTTTGGTGCAAGTATTAATATGCAGACTAATACGCTTCAGGAAAAATCATACGCTCAAATAAATAATTCGTTTGGATCATTTAATACTATGAAAAATACCATCATGGCAGGAACTGGTTTAATCAATCAGCATTTTACATTTGATGCAAGAGCTTCTGTGATTAAAAGTAATGGTTATATTGACAGAGCCAATTCGAAAATGAGTTCTTATTATTTTTCAGGTGGATACTACGGAAAAAAAACTGTGTTAAAAGCGGTTGCTTTTAGTGGTCAAGAAAAAACCTATCAGGCTTGGTATTATGTTGACCAGGATAGTTTAAAGAAAGGTAATAGAACTGATAATCCTGCAGGAATGTATATGGACTCTAATGGTAAAATACATTATTACAACAATGAAACTGATAACTACAAACAAGATAATTATCAATTACATGTCATACATACTTTTGGAAGTAAACTCACTGCGAACATGACAGGACATTACACAAAAGGAAAAGGCTATTACGAACAATTTAAACAAGGCGAAGAATTAAGTCAGTACAATATGCCAAATGTTATTACATCGAATGATACCATTTCTATTTCAGATATTATTAGAAGGCGTTGGCTAGACAATGATTTCGTTGGCATCATTTCTAATATTGATTATAAGCCAAGTTCGAAACTTAATTTTATTTTAGGTGGCGGTTATAACACTTATTACGGTAAACATTTTGGAGAAGTTGTTTGGGCTCAATTCAGTAATACAAATGATCTTATACCAAAGTATTATGACAATAAGGCAACTAAAAAAGATGGAAACGCCTATTTAAAAACATCCTACAAGCCAACTTCTAAAATGAATGTGTTTGTCGATTTACAATTACGTCATGTTGGTTATGATTTTATGGGATTCGACACGTCGCTTGTGAACACTCAACCGCTAAACGCAAGCTTTACATTTTTTAATCCAAAAGCAGGAATTAATTATTTACTTCCCAGGAATACAAGTGTGTATGGAAGTTTCGGAGTAGCCAATAAAGAACCCAATAGGGATGATTTTGTGCAATCGAGCACTAAGAGTAGGCCAAAAAGCGAACAATTAGTTGATATGGAACTTGGTATTACCAAGCGTTTCAAAAATTGCTACATCGCTATTAATTTATATAACATGAATTATAAAAATCAATTAGTACTTAATGGACAAGTAAATGATGTAGGTGCCTATAATCGTGTCAATGTGGATGCTAGTTACCGTCGTGGTGCAGAAATTGAGCTGAATGCGAACCTTTCAAAATACATTACTTTTAATGGAAATGTAACGTTTTCTCAAAATAAAATTAAAAATTTTAATGAGTTTATTGATAGCAGCGATGTGAATTACACAACTTATACACAGTATAAAAAAACATATACATTAACTGATATTGCTTTTTCTCCAAATGTAATTGCCGCAGCTAATTTTATATTTAAACCAATTAAACATTTAGAAATTGCTATTTTAAATAAATACGTTGGCCAACAATATTTAGACAATACCTCAAATAGCGAAAGAAAAATAAATCCCTATTTCGTGACCGATTTTAGAGTAAATTATACTATCTATACGAAGCTAATCAAAGAAATAAATATAATGGCTATGATTTATAATCTGTCTAATACACGATACGAAACAAATGGATACACCTATAGTTACTATGAAGGGGAGAAATTATTTACCAAAAACTTTTTAGCTCCATCCGCACCAACTAATGTGATGATTGGCTTGAATTTCAAATTTTAGAAAATAGAATGTATAAAAAAAGGAGCACTCTGATAAGAATGCTCCTTTTTTTTATTTGAGTAAAGATTACTTATTTAATCACTACAATTTTTTTAACACTAACTTGTTTTCCTGAAGACATTTTAACGAAGTAATTACCGCTTGGTAAATCTGCTAAGTTTAATTTAATTTTAGACTCGTTCGTTGACTGATTAGTTAAAACAACATTACCTAAAACATCCATTAACTCAATTTTAGATACTTCTATCGCATTTTTGTTTTCGATGAATATAACGCCATCATTGCATGGAACAGGATACACATTAAAATTTGAATTTAAATCAAAGTTTACGGAACCAATACCTGTTGCTAGAGAAACAGAACCTGAAAAAGTTACGCTATCAATACTGAATGTGCCGCCAGATGCTTCAGCATTCCAGCCATAAAACTTAAATGTAATAGGCGTTGAAAAACTAGTATAAGATGCGCCACTTAAATTGATTTCACTACCAATAATACCAGTAGAATTAGCATCTAAATTCCAGAAAAATTCGTTTGAACCCTGAACAGATAAATTTGTACTTGTTCCAACAGATGCTGGCAAATTAGTTGTAAATGAACTAGCGCTAGATCTTACAGAATAACTTCTGATGCCTGTTCCAGAACGTTGAGCTTTAAAAGAAATATTTGTTAAACTTACAAAGTATCCAGCAGATGGCGCTAATGATACTTTATAATATTTTGCTGTATCAAGCGCTCCTGTCATTGTAGAATATGTATTTATAGCATTTGTTGAACCTAAACCCCAATTAGTGAAAGAAAAACGACCCCCCGCATTTGGATTTGTTACCGTTCCTGTTCCTGCAGCAGAAAATGAACCGAAAGTAAGACCGGTAACTGTTGGGGTTGGTGTTGGATCTACTAGCCCTGTAGAAGCTGTAACGGCTGCAAAACTATAATTTCCCATAAATGATTGCGCTCCCATAAACAAAGCTGAAGACATCAAAGCTGTAGTAAGTAATTTTTTTATCATAATTTTAAGTTTTAAATTTAAACAAAAATAAAAAAAAATTACATACATCAAAATTATGAAATCATTAATAATCCTCACTATTACAATTATATTCAGTTTTAAAGGCTATTCTCAATCTGAAGATGGATTAGTAAAATGGTTAACCATTGAACAAGCTCAAGAACTCAATAAAAAACAAGCCAAGCCTTTTTTAATAGATATTTACACGGATTGGTGCGGATGGTGCAAGCATATGATGAAAACGACCTACTCCAATCAAAATATAGCAAACTATATCAATGCATTTTATTACCCTGTAAAATTTAATGCTGAAACAAAAGATACCATCACGTATAATGGAAAAGTGTATAAACCAACCTCGAAGGAGCCAAAAACACCGCATGAATTAGCCATAAAGTTTTTGGGAACAAGCATAAGCTATCCATCTACCATGTTTGTGAGTAATAATTATGAATATAATTTATTGTCTCAAGGATTTATTGAAGATAAAAAGATAGAGCCATTACTTGTGTATGTTGTAGAAAATATCTTTAAAACAACCACTTACGAAAAATTTTCAGAACAATTTAATCATACATTTTACGATACCACTTTTGTAAAAAAAAGAATTAAAACCTACTCGCTTAGCGAAATTGAAAAACTACAAAAAAAGAAACCTCGAAAAGTATTGATTAATATTTACGCTAATTTTTGTAACTCTTGCAAGGTCCAAAATGCAACAACCTTAACAGATACAACCGTAGCAAATTATTTAAACGCGCACTTTTATGTTATGAATTTTGATGCAGAAAGTAATGATACGCTTGTTTATAAAAACGAAAAATGTTATAAAACAAATGCAAACGGGTATCCATTAAACTCATTTGCCATAAAAGTTTGTAACAATCGTTTACAGTTTCCTACTATGGCCGTGCTAGACGAACAAATGAATCACTTAGATGCGCTAAATGCGTTTTTCAATCCTGATATGCTTAAACCTGTTTTAAAATATTACGCTGAAGATAAATTTAAAATCATGAATTGGCAAGATTATATAAACACTCAACAAAATCAAAAAAAATAAACTTACCGTTCATCCAATTTATAGGCATGATATTGGTATTGTTATTAATTTTAAAATGCACTAATTAGTTCTAAATTTATACACTTTATGAAACCATACTTTCAATTACTCATATTCATTACTTTCATATCTATTGCAGGTAAAGCTCAAATGCCTGGCATGGGCTCCATGAAAGGTATGAAAGATCCAAAACTTGGAAGAGTGTATGGTAAAATTTTAGACAACGCAACAGGCCTGCCTGTAGAGTACGCATCGGTACAGGTATTATGGTACAGTAAAGACAGTTTATTAGGTGGTTCCTTAGTTAAACCAAACGGAGATTTTGCGGTTGACGGATTACCTTCCTTTGGTCAAATAAGAGTGAAGGTTCAATTTATTGGTTATAAAAATTACATTCAAAAAGTATACTTATCACCACCCGATAAAGTTGACCAAGATTTAGGTGATATTAGACTCATGCTTGATGACAAAACAACGAGAGAGGTTGAAATTACCGCAGAGAAAAGTACGGTAACGTTAGGTATTGATAGACGAATTTATAATGTGGATAAAGATTTATCGACTAAAGGTGGAACAGCTGTAGATGTTATGAAAAATGTTCCGGGCGTAACTGTTGACGCTGATGGTAATGCGCAATTAAGAAATCAATCGCCGACCATATTTGTAGATGGCAGACCTACTTCTTTAACCTTGCAGCAAATACCAGCTGATCAAATTGAACGTGTAGAAATAATTACAAATCCATCCGTAAAATTTGACGCCAGTGCAACGGGTGGTATTTTAAATATTGTCATGAAAAGAAACACAAAACCTGGATACAATGGCATGTTAATGAGTTATATTGGAACAGGGGATCGATATGGCGGCATGGCTAATTTAAATTTAAAAGGAGGGCCTTGGAATGTATCACTCATGTATAATTACAATCAAAGTATTAATAATAATAATGGTTATACCAATCGAACACAGTTGAATGATACAACAAAAACAGTACTAGGTTATTTCAATCAAAAAAACATTGCACGTATGTTAAATCGTTTCAATTTTGGAAAAATAGGAATTGATTACAACATCAATAATCGAAACACAATTACCTTTTCAGAAATGATAATGGGTGGTGAGTTTAACACGAATGACATTCAAAACTATGCGGTGCTAGGTTCTAATCAAACAACCTATTTAAGTGGCGATCGAATCAATAATCAAAAGGCGAAGTTTAATCATTTCACATCTCAACTTCTTTATAGAAAAACATTCCCGAAAATCGGAAAAGAATTAACCTTTGATTTAAATAATAATTTTACCATTTCAAATAATGGCTATTTATTTACAACCTTCATGCCTTCCGATTCTCTTGGCAATAGAACTGGAGAGAATTTTTATCAAAAAAATATTGGATCGACCGACGCCAATCAATTTACTTTTCAAGCAGATTTTGTTGATCCAATTTCTGAAACCAAAAAACTTGAAATGGGTGTAAAATCGTATTACAAATATTCGGATAGTGAAAACAATACGGCAAATGCAAGAGCTACAGCAGAAACCTATGTAAGAGATAGTGCAATGAGTAATCATTACAAAATCGATGACATCATTAATGCCGCTTACATCAACTATTCGGCAAAAACATTTTTTGGTATTGGTTATCAGGCTGGTTTACGATTTGAACAATCTTATTATTCAGGAAAGATTGCAGATAAAAATTTAGCATTCTCATACAGTTATCCATCAAACAGTAATGATATTTTAAAATCATTATTTCCGGCCATTTATTTCTCCAAAAAACTAAAGAAAAATCAAGAGTTACAATTAAATGTCAGCAGAAAAATTCAACGCCCTAACTTTTTTCAATTAATGCCTTTCGTGATGTTTGCCGATAATCAAAACAGACGAATAGGAAATCCCCAATTAAAGCCAGAGTTTAAAAACATCAGTGAAATTAACTACAACAAAATATTCAGTAAAGGAAGTTACCTTGGTTCAGGATATTTTAGGTATGAAGAACAACCTATTACAGAAATCGCTTATTTTAGTCCAAACCCAGGCGAATCTACTGTGCTTATTAACACAACTATTAATGGTAAAAATAGCATTCGATATGGCATTGAAAACACCGTCAAACTTACTTTCTTTAAAAATTTGGATGTGACATTAAATGCCAACGCTTTCTATATTTACATTAAAGGTTTAGTTGTTGAAAACCAACCAGAAGTTACTGCTGAAGGATATGCATACAATACAAAAGGAACAATCTCATATAAATTTCCAAAAAATATCACCTTACAAGTTAATGGTAATTACGAATCTCCAAAAATATTATTATTAGGCTATTCTAAGCCAATCTATTCGATGGACGTTTCCTTAAACTACATGATAAAAACAAAATGGATTTTGAATGCAACTCTCAGCGATGCTTTTAACACTCGTGTTTCGGGAACACATTATGAAACGCCATATTATGTTCAAGATTTATCACGAAGAAGAGAAACTCGTTACGTTAGATTTACTATTTCCTATTTGTTCGGGAAAATGGATGCATCCATATTTAAAAGAAGTAAACAAATGCGAGGTATGGGGCAAGAAGGCGGGGGAAATCAAGATGGGCTTGATTTTAATAAATAAAATTTGAAATTATTTTTTAACTAAACGCAATTTCATTTTAAAAATAAAAAATAAATATGATTTTTATAGCTCCCTTATTTTTCTAATAATTTACAAACTGTTAAAATTGGAATTAATAAGTAGTATTAACAATCAGCAATTTATTTTTAATTATATTCGTTCAATTAATAAAACAAAAATCATGAATTCAATAAAATTTATTTTATCAGTAGCAACAACTGTCTTATTTTTAAATAGCACAGCTCAAACAAAAAATACAGTTACTACTAAGCCTTTAAGCTCGTTAAACTATGAATATGCCTTGAATGACCCATTCAAAGCAAGAATATACACCTTGAAAAATGGATTGAAAGTTTACATGAGTGTTTATAAAAATGCCCCTCGTATACAAACCTATATTGCTGTAAAAGCAGGAAGTAAAAATGATCCTTCTAATGCAACAGGATTAGCGCATTATTTAGAGCACATGTTATTTAAAGGCACAGATAAATTTGGGTCAAAAGATTTTGTGAAAGAAAATAATGAAATATCTAAAATCGAAAATTTATACGAAGTATATAGAAATACAAAGGATGAGAAATCGCGTAAACAAATTTATCACAACATAGATAGTATCTCTGGAGTAGCAGCAAAATATGCCATTGCAAATGAATACGATAAAATGTTAGCAGGAATTGGCGGTCAAGGAACAAATGCCTATACTTCTTTTGATCAAACTGTTTATGTAAATGATATCCCATCAAACCAATTAGAAAGTTGGTTAAAAATTGAAGCAGAGCGTTATCGCAAACCAATTTTAAGATTGTTTCATACTGAATTAGAGGCCGTGTATGAAGAAAAAAACAGAGGTTTAGATAGCGATAATAGTAAATTATGGGAAGCTGTATTTGCTGGTTTATTTAACAAACATACATATGGTACACAAACAACGATAGGCACCATCGAACATTTAAAAAATCCATCGATGAAAGAAATCATGAAATATTTTAATGCTAATTATGTTCCAAATAATATGGCTATTTGTTTGAGTGGGGATTTCGATCCAGATGCGACCATTCGTTTAATAGAACAAACTTTTGGCTCAATGCCTATTAAGCAAGTTAAAGCTTATACCTATGAAACTGAAAATCCAATCGTAAAAAAAATAACAAGTGAAGTTATTGGGCCTGATGCAGAAAATATTGCCATGGCATGGCGTTTTAAAGGTACTGGAACTAAAGATGCAGATATGATTACACTTGTTAATCTATTATTATCAAATGGACGTGCTGGATTATTAGATTTAAATTTAAATCAAGAACAAAAAGTACTTAGTTCGGGTGGCTATGCTTATGTTTTAAAAGATTATAGTACTCATATTTTATTTGGTGAACCAAAGGAAGGTCAAAAATTAGAGGATGTAGAACAATTATTACTCAATCAACTTACGTTACTAAAAAAAGGTGAATTTCCTGATTGGTTAATGAGTGCTGTTATTACAGATATGAAATTTCAAAAAACAAAAGAACTAGAAAACAATCAATCAAGAGCTTCGGCATTTGTTGATGCATTCGTAAATGATACAAAATGGCAATACGCCGTAAATACAATTGATAGACTTTCTAAGATAACGAAACAAGACGTCATAGATTTTGTGAAATTAAATTATAACGACTCTAATTACGTTGTAGTATATAAACGAATTGGAGAAGATAAAAATATTCAAAAAGTTGAAAAACCAAGCATTACACCTGTTGAAGTAAATAGAAACGACCAGTCGGCATTTGTGAAAAATATTTTAAATGTAACACCTTCAACCATTCAACCCAAATTTATTGATTACGATAAAGATGTAACAAAGGCTGCCATTAAATTTAATATTCCATTATTATATAGTCAAAACACAGAAAATCAATTATTTGATTTATACTATACCTTTGATATGGGAACCAACCATGATAAACTATTGCCTTTAGCGATAGAGTATATCCCATACCTTGGAACATCTAAAATGTCGCCAGCAGAAGTGCAACAAGCATTTTATAAATTAGGATGCTCTTTTAACGTATTCAATTCTGAAAATCAAACATGGGTTAGTTTATCCGGATTATCTGAAAACTTTAAACAAGCGACAGAATTATTTGAAAATTTATTAAATGACCCGAAAATTAATGAAGATGTTTTAAAAAATTTAGTTTCAGATATCTTAAAAAAACGATCAGACGCGAAGCAAGATAAAAAAACGATTCTTCAAAAAATGATGGTTAATTACGCAAAGTTTGGAGAAAATAATCCTGCAACGCATGTTTTATCAGAAGGTGAATTATCATTAATAAAAACTGAGCAAATAGCAAGTTTAATTACAGCACTAACAAAATTTGATCACAAAATTTTATATTATGGTCCAAATTTAATTGGTGATGTGAAAGAAATCTTAAACGAAAAACACATCGTTTTAAATCCTGGTTTAAAGCCCATACCAAACGAAACGAACTTTAAGCCACAATCATTTAATAACACTGTATATGTGGTTGACTTTGATATGAAGCAAGCTGAAATCGTTATATTAACAGAAGGGCAAGCGTACAAACCAGAAAACGTTCCTATCATAACTATGTATAACGAATATTTTGGTGGAGGAATGAGCTCTGTGGTATTTCAAGATTTAAGAGAATCGAAAGCACTAGCCTATTCATGCTATTCAACATACCGTTCACCTCGTGATTTAAAACTTCCTTATTACAACTTTTCGTACATTGGTTCTCAGGCTGATAAATTACCTGAAGCATTAAATGGCATGAATAATCTTTTAAATAGTATGCCTAAATCAGAAAATGGATTTAATGCGGCTAAAGAAGCCATTTTACAAAACATAAAAACAGAAAGAATTAATAAGGCAGATATTTTATTTGATTATTTAAATGCGAAAAAATTTAATTTAAGTTCAGATATTAGACAAGATATATATGAAAAAGTATCATCTATGACTTTTGAAAGCATAAAATCATTTCAAGATTTAGAAATTAAGAATAAGTCAAGTTCAGTATTAGTTTTAGGAAAGAAAGATTTACTTGACATCAAAACACTTGAAAAATTTGGTACGATTAAATACTTAACCTTGAAAGACATATTTGGGTACTAATTTTATTTAATTATAAATAAAAAAACGCATTCTTTTTTCTAGTTTTTTAATTTAAAATAATATCTATTATTCAGTTAGATGTTATTCTTAATATTGCCATGCCGAACTCTAGTAAATCTTAATTTATAGATTATTGAGTTAAACAAAAATGTTATGTGGATAATCACATTGGGATAACTCTACATTTATTCAAAAAAATTATAGACTTTCTGGAATGTAAAAATAAGGAAAGTGTAAAAGAATCTACAAGAATAGATTATTATCTATGCTTTAGAATTTTCTATTTATAAACTATATTTATAAAAAAAAATTAAATCGATACATTATACTATATCAAATAAATAACTTAAATACAATACACAAATTGTCATATAATGAGCAATACTAATTAATACAAACAAGATGCATGAATCAATAAAGATTCAGAAATAAGCTGTATAAATTATTATCATTAATTTTCATGGTATGAATTTTCGTTAAACAAAAAACCCCTAAAGTTTACACTAAAGGGGTTTATTGAAAATTGGCATCGACATACTCTCCCAGGTTTTAGACCAAG